>Ga0364867_10066_pt1 | contig 69248 bp, 31 predicted proteins | sample ExccelAu500001D4_3_FD_206915 | JGI IMG/M metagenome (GOLD analysis project Ga0364867, IMG submission 206915) | Enriched cells from Trout Bog Lake Hypolimnion, Wisconsin, USA - BchlTB.Aug13.5000.01.D4 | ecosystem: Environmental > Aquatic > Freshwater > Lake > Hypolimnion/Profundal zone | place... | reverse complement strand
ACCTGTGGCATCGTTCAACCCTATGGTGGCACCATGGCCCGCCGGGCAGACCTTATTAAGGCCGGTGATAGCTGCAGGGTTTGCATTTACGGTAAAAGTCACTGTGGCCTCGCAGCCGGTGCCTAATGTATAAGTAATAGTACAAGTACCCGCGCCGACGCCTGTAACCACACCCGTACCGACGCCGACGTTGGCAACGCCGATATTGGAGGTAGACCAAGTGCCTCCTGCGTCAGTGAGGGTGCTGGTGAGCCCGACACAAGCTTTTGCTATACCTGTAATGGGGCCAGCAGCAGGATTGATAGTAATGGGATAAGTAGCTGGCGGGCAGCCTGCGATTGTGTAGCTTATGGTTGCAGCCCCTGCCGTGGTACCCGTGACGGTACCACCGACGACGCCCGCTGATCCGGTACCCGCAGTTGAGGTCCAGGCACCGCCGGGAGATGCATCTGTGAGATCCATGGTAGTACCCGGGCAAACAGAAGTTGGTCCAGAGATTCCGGCGGGTGCATTGTTATCAGCAATGGGATAAGTAATATAACACCCGGTAGCAGTGAGCCTGTATGTAATAATTGACGATCCGGTAGCAACACCTGTAACCAAACCTGACGAGGGGTCAATAGTGACAATACCCGTGGAATTGCTGGCCCAGGTACCGGGGGTAGAGGCATCTAACAATGTGGTAGTGCCACCAGTGCAGACAGCGGCAGCGCCCGAAACGGCGGCTGGCAAGGGATTAACTGTAACTGGCGCTGAATAGGCTGTTGCCGTAGCACTGTAGGTAGTGCACGAACGAGTGGCAGTGAAGGTGTAGACGCCTGTTACCGGTGCATCCATGGTTGTGGAAATGACGCCGGCTGAATAGCCCCCAGGGCCAGCCCAGGTATAACCTCCACTTGCGCCAGTGGCAGCTCCGGTCAATGTTAGTGTGTCGCCGGTACAGATAGTTGTAGGAGTTGCCGTTGCTGAAACTGCGGTTGGGGGTGGACAATACACAATGGTAAGGTATGGTGCGTGGCCAACGGCGGTGGTAGATGTGGTGACTCCGGTTTCACCGGTGATGGTATATACTGCGGAGCCAGTATTTGTATAACAATAAGATATGCTCCCAGACAAGCCTGCCTGAACCATGGTGACGGCAGCGGCTGTGGACGCGATGACATGGTTTCCTGTGACCGCACCGTAAGTCACGGCTGAAACATTTGTTGCTGCGGGCGTTGTCATGTCATTAAAAAGCGTTGCCGGTGTGGTGACTCCAGAAAGGTCGCCGGGATAAATATTCGTGTTACAGGTAGCTGTAGTCCCGGCAACGTAGGTGTTGATATAGATGCCGGCAGTTACCGATCCAATGACTGATCCCGCTGGTATCCCAGCGGCAGCGAGGTTAAATACGGCATAGCCACGCGTGGCGGTTCCAGTGCCATTTGCTACAATGTTACCGTCTGTGCGGACAGATGATGTACTATTGCCGGTAATAAACGCACCGGTGATGGCTGAAGCATAAATGGTAACGGTTGACGTCTGAGCGAAGGAAAAATTAACGACGAGCAACAATAGGGATAAAAGATAGAATTTCTTCATACGGTTTTGTTTGTCAAAAAGTTATAAGAATCGTTTAACTTCTAAAAAGATTGGCCACGCACGTGCATCCGACTGCTAATTAAAACAGGCTGCAACAGGAGTCGCCAATTATCTCGAAAAATACAACTATTTTGTTAAAAAAAAAATTCTACAACGATTTTTTCATAAAAATCATAATATAATGGTGCAAGCACAGATCATGTCAATATGCTGATAATTTGCAAAAAATGCATATAAAATATGCTATACGTTTTGTATTTGCAGCTTAATTTCTCCTGTCAATACCCCAGTAAAGCTTCTGGCGAATTGTTTTAAGGAAGTTATGCTCATCCGGGCGCACCAGCGAAACCATGAAATTTTCTCTTTTGACCGCGATCTGCACATTGTTCTTGATGATCTCTGTGCGGGAATCTAGCGTACAGAGAAACTGCTCACTGCGGCCCTCGATCTCAAAGGAAATGACATTATTGTCGGGAACGATGATGGGGCGGGTGTTAAGATTATGGGGCGCTACGGGTGTAATGACGAAACTTGAGGTCTGCGGAAAAACGACCGGGCCGCCGCAACTGAGGGAATACCCGGTAGAGCCGGTGGGCGTGGCCACGATGAGGCCGTCGGCCCAATACGTGTTTAGAAACTCCCCGTTCAAATAGGTGTGTATCTTTATCATAGATGATGTATCCTGACGGTGGATGGTAAATTCGTTGAGGGCAAACGGGGAACCATCGAACAGCGGGATGCTTGAATCCAAATGGACCAATGTCCTTTTCTCGAGGGTGTAGGAGCCCCTTACCAGGGAAAGGATGGCTTCTTCGACCTCGTCGGCGGGAATGGCGGCAAGAAAGCCTAGCCTACCGAGATTTACCCCGATGAGCGGGATATTGGTATTGCCTACAAAACAAACCGCATCGAGCATGGTACCATCGCCACCGAGGCTAAACAGCATGTCGGTATTACGGTCGAGATCTTTACTGCCGGTAAACAGGCGCGGGGTTACCGGGAATGAAACGTGGCGCTGGAGCCTCTCGTAGAACTCTTTGTAAAAAACCAGTTGCAACTTATGGAATTCCAGCAATTTAAGTATCCGAATTATTATCGGCACGTCCTGCTCATCAAAAGTCCTGTTGTATAGTCCTACCAGCATAATTCAAGTTCTTAATTCAAAATATCCGCAAATGTCAAAATAAATTGTGTAAACTACGATTATAAAAAGAAAATTAAATCTGACTTATACGTTAAGGAATTATTGTTTTATTTGGGACACTGCAAAAAGCGGCACAATAGATTCGTCTGCAACTACGATATTTTGAAATGGCCTATTCACTATTGAAATGCAGGAACAGCCCGTTTTGAGCCAGGTGGTTCCAAGCGAACTCAAAGCGGAATTTAATATCATAAAGTGTAACAATGTCCATCCCTACCCCACCGCTGTATAAAAGGCGGTTGCTCAAAAAACTATTGCCGGGTTGCATGTTCTGGATGTAGCCGGCATCTGCAAAAACCTTAAGATATACCCGGAATGGGACGGCAGTAAAATACTTAACCGGAAGCGCCCAAGTGTTATTGAACATTTCGCGTTTCAGATCGAGGCGACAAAGCCCGTAGTTTGTGCCGTCTATGACATAATATTCGTAACCGCGAACATAATCGGTCTGGGTGCCGAGGCCGCTGAGGAAGTAATAAGGCTGCGCCTGCGGGTACATGAGCCTGCCCCGGATGATACCGTCTGCGTACCATTTAGGGGCGAGTTTTTTGAAGAGGCCGGTTTCAAGATTTGCGAAACCCTGAAAGTTTATGCCTTCAAATCCCTCACGGGCCAAGCCAATGGCAACCAATTTAAACCCCTTGAGCGGATAATTCCAGTTGTCAACTTTGTTGAGTTCATACCGGTAGAAGAATTCCATGAACCGGGCATGGTCGCTCCGATTAGCGTAGTAGTCGGGGTTGAGCTTCAAGACCGTATCTGCTACACTGTAGTCTTTATAGGAGAGCCTGAAAATATGGCGCGACGCATAGGCAGGGCGATAAATATAGCTGATGCCGCCGGATGCCTGGCGCAAGATAACAGGACCGGAATAGCCGCCCACATACAGGGGTTTATCTGAATCGGTGGCATAGTAGGTCTGTGCGCTCTGGGCGATACTAAACGAAAAACCGAGGCCATTGGTCTGCCCATTATTGACGTAGGGCCGAATGTAATTCAAAGCGAGTTTTTGGGTATACCCTGTCTGGATACTTGCGGACAGGGTCTCCAGATTGCCGCGGAAATTTTTATCCGTGAGGGTGATCCCCTCGCTGACGCGGTGCAGGTCGTGATCTTTTTCTACCCACCATGTATTGAAATTATGGTCGGCAAACTGAAATATGAAACCGGGGATGATATACCAGCGCTCCTTTACGGTGATATACCAGTCTATCATGGAGCCGGAACGCTCCGTGCGCTGGTCTACTTCGTTAAATAATTGCAGGTTGAATAGGCGCAGTTTATTCTCTTCTATAATTCCATTTACAGAGTCAGCGTCAACGATGTCGCCGATCTTGATATTTAGTTCCCTGCGTATGACGGCGCTCCGGGTGACTTTATTGCCATCGATGAAAATATCGCGTACTGTGAGCTTTTTAACGCTGTCGGTTTGAGCAGGTGGGTTTTGTACCTGGCCGTGAGCACCGGGGACTAATAAAAGCGTGAATATAAATGACAGCAATAAGTATCTCATCTGTAACCCGTGCAAGTTAATACAGAGTTGGCAGGGTTTTAAATATCTATGGTCCGCACAATTGTTTAGCACAATTACATGAACTTTTATTAAAATATTTTATTTTGAAATCAGGCATTTATTACTATTTTTGATTGAACGTACCATCAAATGGACGGATGGAATTATATCCGATATCCAATTTCTCGGGCATGACCTAATTATGAAAAATCATAAAACCTACCTTTATGAGGCGTGAATTTTTTACCTTATTACTTGTTCGGAGCATTTTTATTGCAGCCGTGATATTGACTTCAGTGATGGGCAGTCGCGGGCAAATAATCACTGCGTTTGCTGATGGCATAGGTGATAGCTTATCTGCCACGATATATGGACGGGTACAAAACCCAAAGTTTGTGCTGGCGGACAGAATCGGTAATGCGTATTTCTATGACGCAAATAACAGAATACGCAGGATAAGCCCGGCAGGGAATGTAACAACTGTGGTGGGAAACGGGAATAATGGCACCGGAATTTATGAGCAAATACCTATATACAACGAGCTATCAGGTAATATAGGCGGGATTATGATAGACTCTGTTGGCAATTTTTATGTGTCAAACTTCTGGGCGGGAAATAATACTGTTCAAAAAATCACTCCGTCCGGATTCACAACCATTGCCGGAAACGGCACCTGTTGCGGAGGATTCAGTGGTGATGGCAGCCTCGCGACAAATGCACAATTGAATCACCCTGAGGGTATAACGATGGACCGCATAGGCAATATATATATTGCCGATGAAGGAAATAATCGAATAAGGAAGGTGGATACGGCCGGTATTATCACTACGATAGCCGGCGGTGGTAGTACGCTCGGGGACGGCGGACCGGCTGTAAGTGCGGAACTACATGGACCAACAGACGTGGCTGTTGATGCATTTGGGAATGTTTATATCGCAGATTTTGGCAATAGCGCTATTAGAAAAGTAAATACTGCTGGTATTATAAGCACTGTGTTAACGGGGTATGATGTCGCAGCAGTGCAAATGGACCAATCGGGAAATATTTTCTTCCCGTACGGATACAAAGTAGATAAACTTAGCACAAGCGGCGTGCTGTCTGTGGTAGCTGGGAATGGTACTACCACCCACAGCGGCGACGGAGGGCCAGCGATCTCTGCCGGCATGCAGCCTGTGCGCGTAGCCATAGATAAAAACGGAAATTTGTTTATAGCAGATGATAATGGCTATGTCAGGAAGGTGAATACGGCAGGCGTTATTTCGACGATCGCCGGTAATGGATTAGGTACCGGGGGATATACCGGAGATGGGGGACCGGCGCTTTTGGCGGAATGTGCAGCAGGAGGTTTATCAGCGGATAGGGCGGGGAACGTTTATCTGACTCAGGCAAATAACATCAGGAAGGTAAATGCGGCGGGAACAATTACAACAATTGCGGGGAGCGGGATTATTGGGTATTTTGGTGACGGCGGGCCAGCTATAGCCGCAGAATTAGATGCACCGGCAGGAACTGCAAATGACTACGCCGGGAATCTTTATATTGCAGATGAAGGAACAGAACACATACGCAAAATAACGCCTGCTGGCACCATTTATACCGTAGCTGGAGGCGGCACTACAATTGGAGATGGTGGCCCTGCAACGGCTGCATCGATTTCGGCGTACGCGGTTGCGGCTGACAGCGCCGGGAATTTATACATAGCTGATGGCGATAATAACCGGGTAAGGAAGGTAACAGCCTCAACAGGTATCATTACGACAATTGCCGGAACAGGTGTGGCAGGGACGACGGGCGACAATGGACCAGCCACTGCTGCCGAGATATATAGCGCTTCCAGCATAGCCGTGGACCGCGCAGGAAATGTATTTGTGTCTTCCCGTGTCATCCGCAAAATAGATACGGCGGGTATCATCACCACATTTTCTCCACTTAATGGTGTGCTTGCGACGGACAGTGTAGGTAATCTTTATATAGGGGACAATGACAATTATACGATTTACAAAGTTGATAAGTTTGGTTATCAAAGTGTCGTGGCAGGAACTGGTTACCAGGGATATATGGGCGATAAATACCCTGCTACGGCGGCGGAATTCAATGGATTCTTAGGTTTAGCTATAGACCCTACGCGCCATCTTTATGTATCAGACAATTCAAGTGGTAATATCCGGGTAATATGCTGCATGAGCACTGAGGTGGATAACCCTCCGCTTTTTACGCACAGCAATTCTGCAACTTTATCCATTTGCGCTGGTGCCGGGGCTGTGAATATCGATTCGCTGCTTTCGATCACGGACCTTGACGCCGGGCAGACGGAAACATGGACTATTGCTGCGGCACCTGCTCATGGCACATTGGCTGGTTTTGCCGCAACAACTATATCAACCGGTGGAACGGTTTTACCTTCCGGACTTACATACACACCAACAACGGGTTTCTCAGGAACCGATTATTTTACGATAGCGGTAAGCGACGGTTCTGACCAAAATACGCTTGGTGTGACGGTGACGGTAAACCCACTCCCAAATGCCCGGAGCATATCCGGATCCACGACCGTTTGTAAGGGAGCAACTATAAACCTGACAGATGGTTCATCGGGCGGTACCTGGGCCAGTAGCAGTGCGTACGCATCCGTATCAACCGCGGGAGTGGTGACGGGCGTGAACGTGGGCACGAGTATAATTTCCTATAAGGTGACCAATGCTTGCGGCACCGCCGTGGCCACACATGCGATAGCAGTGCATGTTACGCCGGCCTCCATCGGCGGAACATCCCTTTGCCAGGGGCCAATTGGCCTTACTGATTTTCTGACGATCAGCGTCTATCCTGACGTGGGAGGAACGGGTGGCGTGACGGGCACCTGGAGCACAACATCACCACACCTTTCGATTGATACCTCAAGCCTCATTGGGCTATCGTCAGGGGTGGGCAATATCACGTACACGCTGACAAATGGATGCTATGCCATTGGCTCCGTTACCGTGAACCCGGCGCCGAATGCTGGGTCCATATCCGGTTTTTCTACGCTGTGCGCAGGATCGACAATGACGGTAGCAGATGGGGCAGGCGGTGGCACGTGGAGCAGCGGCAGCAATGCCACTATTTCTTCGATTGGCTTCGTGACGGCTGTGTCCGCGGGAACCACTGATATAAGCTACACGGTGACCAATAGTTGCGGCAGCGCTACGGCTACCTTTCCGCTGACCATACTTCCACGACCCAATGCCGGCACCATAACGGGGCCTAATTCCGTATGTGCAAGCTCGCTGATCGTATTGTCGGACACGGCTACGGGCGGGACGTGGAGCAGCGTGAACCCGCGCGTGTCTATAGGCGAAACAACGGGTGTAGTAGTGGGGATTGCCCCAGGGCCTGCAATTGTATATTACACGTTTACCAATGCTTGCGGTACTGCGATAGATTCAACAGCGATCAATGTAGTGACCAACCCATGGGCTGGCACCATCAGCGGATATACTACGGTTTGTGCAGGCGACAGCACAACACTGAGCGATACGGTAAGGGGCGGCGCATGGAGCAGCGGCGATCCATTAGTAGCTACTGTCAGCGGCACCGGCGAGCTACATGGTATTTCCACCGGGTCGGCATTTGTTTCTTATACGGTTTCCAATGCCTGCGGCAATGCTGTGGCGCTGGCAATAGTGAATGTGACCGCCTCAACGCCTATCGACGATATTACGGGCGCATCGACGCTTTGCTCCGGACTTACGACCACGCTAAGCGACGGCACACCGGGAGGGACATGGAGCAGCAGTGACACGGCCGTGGCTAAGGTGAACGCAAGCGGGCATGTAAGTGGCGTGACGGGCGGGGTGGTTGCGATCAGCTACACGGTAAATGCCGGGTGCGGTTTATCGTTAGTAACTGCGTTGATGAACATAGAATCGTCGCCATCTGCGGGAACGGTCAGCGGCCCCGCAACTTTGTGTGCCGGTGCGACAAATGACTTTACTTCAACAGTTTCAGGCGGAACATGGACGGCAAGCAATGGGCATGCTTCTATGACGCCGGTAGGGATCATTACCGGTATCAGCAGCGGGACAGACACTATTTCGTATTCCGTAAGCAACAGTTGCGGCACGGCTATTGCGACGCAAACGTTAAATATATTCCCAGCGCCTGTGGCGGGTGCGATAACGGGTGATTCCACGGGTTGCGCGGGTACTAGCCTTGTGCTGACTGATGGCGCCACAGGTGGTGTATGGAGCAGCAACAATGCAACGGTAGCAGAAGTGGGCGGCACAGGTACCGTGAATGGCGTGGGCGCTGGAACAGCAATCATTTCTTATTCGGTGACAACGGGCTGCGGTACTATTGCTGCTACAAAAACGGTGACAATCAATGCCACGAACGCGGGATTCATATCGGGGATAACCACTTTATGCACAGGCGGCATTTCCACTTTGAGCGATGCTGTAGGTGGTGGCGTCTGGAGCAGCAGCTCGCCAACGGTGGCTTCCATCGGGTCCTCGACGGGCGTGGTGAATGCCAATGCACCGGGACCGGCGGTGATATTTTATACCGTAACCGGGCCATGTGGCGTAGCTACGGCTTCTACAATTTTTACGGTAAGTGACCTGCCGACGGTGTCGCCTGTTTTGGGTGTGCCCGCGCTATGCGTGGGGGCTTCCAGCACATTCACTGACGGCACTTTAGGGGGAACGTGGAGCAGTGGAAATTCGTTGGTGGCCACAGCCGGGAGTACAGGAACTATTACGGGCGTGGGAGCAGGGACAGCTACCATCAGTTATCTTGTGACGGCGGGCTGCGGGACGGCGGGCGCTACGGCAATCGTAGAAGTGGAAGCCATGCCTATTGCCGGAACGATTACCGGGCCGGGTTCGTTGTGTCAGGGTAATTCCGCAACATTGACTGACGGTATTTCTGGCGGCACCTGGCATAGCAGCAACTCTGCTGTTGCTACGGTGGGCACAACAGGTGGCGCGCAGGGCGTGGCAGCAGGTACGGCTGTTATCACCTATACGTATACCAATGTTTGCGGTTCTGCAACTGCAACGCAGACGCTGACCATAAATCCGCTGCCTGACCCTGGCGTATTATCTGGCGGTAATAATGTTTGTGCGGGTAGTTCACTGACACTTACGCCATCCGTAACCGGTGGCGCGTGGAGTAGCGGAAACCCAGCGGTGGGCAGCGTGAACGCCAGTGGCAATGTGTCCGGCATTTCAGAAGGGGCCGTTGATATTTATTATTCAATCGGCAATGGCTGCGGGACTGCTACGGTGACAAAAACGATTACTGTGAATCCCCTACCCTACGCCGGAACGATAACTGGAGACAGCGTATTTTGTGCGGATACTACAATAGAATTATCTGATACTGCAGCGAGCGGCATTTGGAGTAGTGGCAATACGGCCATCGCGGCTGTAAGCGGTACCGGGGGCGTGAGGGGAAATGCGCGCGGGGCAACAACCATCTTTTACACTGTGACCAATAGCTGCGGGACAGCACAATCAACTTTTAATATTACGGTAAATGCTCCGTTTGCGGGCTCTATAACCGGCATTAATACGCTGTGCGTGGGAGGCTCCACGCTGCTAAGTGATACCACAGGAGGAAGCTCCGGAACCTGGGCCAGCACCACCCCTACGGTGGCCACGGTGGGCAGCACCGGCATCGCCAGCGCAGTTGCTCCCGGCACCACACAGATTATTTACATAGCGCCGGGGATTTGCGGTGCGGACACAACCTCTATCTTGTTTACCGTGGGGTCAGGGCCTTCACTACCTCCCATAACCGGCGCGGCCGCTGTATGTGCCGGGGACTCGGTAAGCTATACCGATGGCACAACAGGTGGCACTTGGGCCAGTGGCAACAGTGCTGTAGCATCTGTGAGCCCGTCGGGGTACGTGACAGGGGTAGCATCCGGCACGGCGACAATCAGCTATACGGTCTATGCAGGTTGCGGCAACAGTATCGCCACTCAAGCTATCGCCGTGGATACAGTGATACATGTCGGGGTTATCGTCGGAAAAACTACGCTGTGCAAGGGTACATCCGACACCCTGACCGAGACAACCGAAGGGGGAATTTGGGCCAGCAGTAATGTGTCCGTAGCGGGTATCAGCGACATAGGTATTTTGACATCTGCCGACACGGGGATAGTTTCCATTTCATACGCGGTTTCCAATAGCTGCGGCAGCCGTTCGGCAAACCATATCGACACCGTCATATCCATTCCTTACGCGGGCACCATTACGGGCAATACAGACATTTGTGTTGGCAATACAACAATGCTAAGCGACGCGATAAACGGAGGCGCCTGGAGCAGTAATGTGCCGGGTATTGCAAGCATTGGGAGCGCGGGTTTTGTATCAGGTATTGCGCCTGGGGTATCGGCTATATCCTACTCGGTTACCAACCGCTGCGGTACCGGGATTGCCACGACGCCGGTCTCGGTGTCGCCATTGCCGGGAGCAGGCACGATCACAGGGCCTGATGTGGTGTGTACTTCGGCGCAGTTCAAGCTGTTTGAATCGAACGCGGGCTACTGGAACAGCGGCAATGCTTTGGTGGCCTCAATAGATAGCCTTACGGGTGATGTCCATGCCGTGACGACGGGTACAGCCATTATTACATTCACCACGGAGCCGAATGCCGGAAACTGTGTGAACACTGCGACCTTTGTATTGGCTATTGTAGCGTCAGACCCATTTGTCCCTTCAGCCACGGTGAGCCCGGTTGATTGTTATGGGAGCAATAGCGGCAGCATTTCCGTGCTGCCGGGGAGCGATCCTTACCGGATAGGATGGTCGAATGGGGACTCGTCATTGGCTATAAGCAATCTTTACCAAGGCGTGTACACGGCGTATATCACCGACCTTGTGACCGCTTGCACGTCTATTGACAGCTTTACCGTCATTAGCCCTGATTCCATTGCGGTGGTAGCCACGGTGAATGACGACTCCTGCAATGCCGGTGATGGCAGCATCTCCGTAAGCGTATCGGGAGGCGTACCGGGCTATCATTATTTATGGTCGACGAACGCGACGGGCGCAAGCATCGATGGACTGCGGGGAGGTATTTATAACCTGGAAATAGCGGACAAGAATAATTGCCAGAAGCGCCTGACGTTCGACATAGCTGAAGTAAATTGTGGCAGCAACGACGTAGTGGTGCATGACGTGATCACGCCAAACGGGGATGGCATTAATGACGTGTGGACGATAGAGGGATTGCAAAAATATCCGGGGAATAGCGTGCAGGTCTTTGACAAGGTTGGTAACCAGGTGTATCAGAAAAGCAACTATGATAATAGCTGGGGCGGGCAGGCAAGTAATGGCGACCAGCTCCCCGATGGCACCTATTATTATCTTGTAAAACTCAATGCGCCGAGTGCAACCGGTGGGAGTAATGTATTCTCAGGGGCTATACTGATAAAGCGATAAGTGTTTGGCACTGTAGACCACTCTTTAAAAAATAGGCTGCAATTCCAGACTGTCCATGCCTATAGTACAGTAACCCGCTTGGTCAGTGCAAAAGGAAATGAAAAATATTTCAGTACCGGGCTAACAATCTGATCAAAAATATCGCCTATATTGGTAACAGCGAATGTAGTTTTTTGACTATCTTTAACGACTGTGCAATTTTAATATAATTGTTACCGTTAAAGTATGATTCAAGTTAACCGTGCGACCTTATTCATTTTCTGGTTCATGTTCCTAGGCGGAATAGCCGACGGGCAGGTTGTTGCTAATTTTTCAGTAAGCCCGGCTTCGGGGTGTTCGCCACTGTCGGTGACTTTCAGCAACCATAGCACGGGTGCTACGGGTTATATCTGGAGCCTGGATAATGGCGACCCACCCATCTATTCTACCGGGCTCACGAGTACTTACACCATCCCCGGCACCCATACTGCAACGCTGACCGCGTATAATGGCACAGACTCGGTAAGATATACGCAGGCAATAACCGTTTACCCCCGGCCGGTTGTTAATTTCACGGTATCTGATACGGCAGTATGCCCCTGGACGAGCCTTACCTTTACCAGTACGGCAATAGGCGAAGTGCCCGGGCCGGTAATCAATGATTGGTTTTTCGGCGATGGGGACACCGGAATTGGCGCCTCTGAGCGCCATATTTACACCTATCCCAGCCATTTTAATGTGACACTTACAGCATATAATGCGGACGGATGCAGTGCAGATACTACCAAGTCGGGCTACATCCACATTTTTACGCCACCGCAAATCTTTATAACCGCAGACACCTATTTTTGCCACCCCCCGGCAACGGTTGTTTTTACCGATTCCATCGTGGGGAAAAGTCCATTTACATACGCGTGGTCGTTCGGTGACCTTGCCAACTCGACGGTGCGCGACCCAACCCATACTTATACGGCTACGGGATCCTACACGGTGCAGTTGCAGGTAACTGACTCCAACGGATGCAAGGATACCCTTCTGAAGCCGGGCTATATCCGCGCAGGCAACGTATACGCCAGCTTTACATACCCTGACACGGTATGTATCTTCACGCAAGCTATGTTTACCAATACCAGCGCAACGTTCCAATCCTTTTTATGGCGTTTTGGAAATGGGGACACTTCGCTTGCCACTATAGGCAAGGACACGTTCAGCACGGCTGGATTAGATACCGTCTCGCTGACGATAACAGATAGCCAATGTGTTGAAAGTGTATCCCATGCTATTTATGTTCACGCCGGCCCGGTTGCTTCGTTTACGCAAAGCCCGGCCAACCTGTGTTTCCCACCGCCATCGGACGTACTGTTTACGGCTACCGTGCCTGCCGGTGCTATCGTCCGGTGGTTGTTCAGCGATGGGGGTATTGATACCGGGACAACTGTGACCCATAATTATCACGAACGGGGTGTTGACACAATAAGGATGGTTGTGTTCGACCCTTCGTCCGGCTGTCAGGATACGGTCACGAAAATCGATACTATTTATGATTTTAATTTTAATTATGATTTCGGGCCATCGTCCGGTTGCATCCCTTTGAACGTATCCTTTACGTCGATCCCTTTTACCTATGAACCACCGCCCGATACGTCATTAATGAAGGCATTCCCATACGTGATCAACTATACGTGGAATTTCGGTGACGGGGCATCGACGCATGACCCAAGCCCAACACATACGTATACAGCGTTCGGAATATTTACCGCAGATGTATATGCAGTGAGTATCAACGGCTGTATTGCGACTGACACCATGACGATATACGCTGGCACCGTGACGGCTGCTACGTTCACCGCTACGCCCACGCACGTGTGCTATCACGATTCCGTGTTGTACCGGGCTACCCCTGCAGCGGGCGATTCTATCACTTTTTATTCCTGGGACTTCGGCGACCTGAAGCCGAACCCGGAGACGATAGTTGACTCAGTAGATACAATTTTCCATGTTGATTTTGTCCCTGGCCTGTTTACTGTGACGCTGACCCCGATTTATAATGGATGTCCCGGCACCCCAACGGTGAAAACGAATTATATTCTGGTAGACTCTCCAAAATCTGCATTCACGTATGTGAACTTCTGCCCGCCGTCGGCACAGGTGGGATTTGTTGACGTGTCGCTGGGAGATAATTCGCTGCTATGGATGTTTGGAGATGGGGACACTTCGTCGGTAAGGAACCCGATCCATACCTATGCGTCTACGGCCCCCCAAACCGTCTACCTTGCAACGTATAATTCTGCAAGCGGCTGCCGTGATACCTCCCGGCAGAACATATTGTTCCCGGTCAAGGTATATCCTACGTTCTCCACCGCAGATTCCAACGCTTGCCGAGGCGACACAATCGTCTTCAACACGCCGACTATCGACAACAATTATTACTGGTTTGTAAACGATACATTTAAGTCCCCCCAGGCGGGCTTTAGCTATATTTTCAACGACACGGGAGTCTTCAATATTTCACTTGTAGTAGCCGACGCAAATGGGTGCAAGGATACGATCACAAGAATCGATTATATGCACATCGGCAAGCCGTACATAAGGGATACGTTAACCCCTGCTTCGGGGTGCTGGCCGCTACCGGTGACATTCACGGACCGAAGCAAGGACGTGCAAGGTTCGGCATTTGAGACTTACAAATGGACGTTTGGAGACGGCGATAGCACCACGGTTGGCACGTCGCCAATAATACATACCTATAGCGCTGTTGGCGTATACACGGTGACCGAAACGTTAACGGACAACCTGGGTTGCACGAGCAAGGATACTTTGACGACGCCGGTGACGGTGCACCCTCACCCGATAGCGTCTTTTCATGCAAACACCAAAACACCTTGTCAGGGAGCAATGGATCTTTTTGTTAATTCATCTACAGGCGCGAGTGGTTCCCCCACGTGGATATTCGGGGACGGAAGCACATCTGCATCTACCGGGCCTTCCCATGCCTATGCGGATACCGGCCATTATACAGTAATGCTGGTAGAGTCTAACAGCTTTGGGTGCACGGATACGGCAGATTCGGTGAGGTATATCTATGTTTCACCCAGCCCGGTTGCAGCGTTTTCTATGAACGATTCGTTTTCTATCTGCCCTACGCAGTCGGTGCATTTCGCCAATTTAAGCACGGGGGCAAGCGCCTATAGCTGGAACTTCGGCGTACCCTTCGGGACGTCGAGGTTAGACACGCCAACCTACCTCTATACGGCTCCAGGATATGATACGGTAACATTAGTGGCAACAAATGCTTACGGGTGCAGCGATACTACGACCAGGCACATGCGGATGTTTGGATATAACGGTGATTTCAACTACTCCATCGATACCGGATGCGTGCCAATAACTATACGATTTTTTGCTGTAGACATTGACAGCGTACCGAGTATTAGGTGGGATTTTTCAGACGGCACGACAGACTCGGTAGGCTTTACCGACACTGTAACGCACACCTATTTTACTCCGGGGAACTATATCCCAAAACTGTTGCTCGCGGGGTATGGGTGCCCGACAAACACGAGTTTTGGCGTGGATACGATAAAGCTTGGGGCGATACCGGTTGTTCCGGGTATCACGGGACGCGACTCTGTGTGCAAGGAGGCTTCGGACACGGTCTATGACAATAGCACGGGAGGGGTATGGACGAGCGCGCCTGATTCCATCGCTTCGGTAGATCCTTCGGGCGTTGTGTTTGGAGTGGCCGCGGGTAATGCTATGGTCACCTATTCCGTAACGAATCACTGCGGCACCAAGGATACGTTTAAAATGGTCAGCGTAAAACCGCTCCCAAACCCGGGCGTCATAACCGGAGATTCGGGTGTATGTTTAGGAGCGGTCATTATTCTTGAGGATACTGCTGCCGGTGGCACATGGTTTGAAAGTAATGTTCGCGCCGCATCTGTTTCCGGCGGGTCTGTTGCAGGGTTATCGCCAGGCAGGGACACCATTTTTTATAGGGTGATGAACAGTTGTGCATCTGACACTGTAAGCCATGGGGTGACGGTGAACCCATTACCTTCTGCCGGAACTATCTCGGGAATAAATAATTTGTGCTTGGGTGGGGTGTTTTTGTTTACGGATACGGTGCGAGGTGGTAAGTGGACCGGAAATGTGGCAACCACAGAAGTCGACACGAGCACCGGGATGATCACAGGCGTGGAAACCGGCAATTCACTGATCACCTATACCACTAAGCCCGATTCCAATGGCTGTATTAATTTCACGATGCGTGCCGTGACCATTGTACCTCCGTTTAAGCTTTCGGAAAAGGTAGCACAGATCTCCTGTTATGGTGCCAATAACGGGAGCATTGAGGTGACTGCAGCAGATACTATCGGCCAGATAACCTATAAGTGGACAAATGGTGATTCTCTTGCCTCGATTGATAGCCTTTCGCCGAATATTTATACTGTTGTTGCGCACGATGATTCGTCGCTATGTATGGTTACTGATAGCATTGCCATCAGCCAACCAGATTCTTTATTACTGACCGGGATTGCAGAAAAAGATACTTGCAAGGAGGGTGTGGGCAGCGCTATAGTTACAGTAACAGGTGGCACTTATCCATACGCTTATTCTTGGTCTAATAACGTGACAGATAGCGTGAACGGGAAATTACCGGAGGGGCCATATAGCATTATGGTAACAGATTTGAATAAGTGCCAAAAAAGTATAAACATTATTGTCGAAGACACCTGTAATGATATTGTGATCCACGACGTGATCACACCGAACGGTGATGGGATCAATGATGTGTGGGTGATAGAGGGAATTGAAAATTACCCCGGTAATTCGGTTGCTGTCTTTGACAAGTGGGGCAACGAGTTGTTCCACAAAGACGACTATAAAAATGACTGGTACGGGAGAGATGACAAAGGTGAGCTGTTGCCGGATGGGACCTATTTTTATCTGGTGAAATTAAATGCGGCCTACGCGGCTGGCGGAAAAAACACATTCACCGGTGCAATTCTGATCAAAAGGTAGTATTGACTTTTAAAATAAAATTAGTATTTTTATCAATTACTGATACAATTTACCGAGGTATATCCGATAACACAACCATGGCTATGGCACACAACTATTCTAATGAAACTCAGATGCTCCATATACAGTATACTTTTTATTGTTTTATTGGGAATTGAGTATAAATCGATAGCCCAAACTACAACGTTCAGTTACACTGGCGCCACACAGACCTACCTGGTGCCACCGGGTGTGTTTAGTGTATCCATACAGGCTTATGGGGCTCAAGGAGCTAATGCGATGGACACATTACCATCAAGGCATTCAGGAGGTAAGGGGAGCTATGTTTCGGGCAACCTTGCCGTAGTACCGGGAGAGATTTTAGAAATATTTGTTGGCGGCGCCGGATCAACGACAGGCTTGGGAAGTTTCAACGGAGGAGCCGGTGGCGGCCTTTCAGCCGGAACGGGATGGTGCGCAGGCGGCTATGCCGGTGGCGGTGGTGGGGCCAGCGATATACGGGTGGGCGGTGCCGCGCTCGGCAACCGAGTGATCGTAGCGGCAGGTGGCGGCGGCGCAGGGCGTGATTATTGCAACGGTACGCTACACCCGTGCGGTTGTGGCGGCAATGGAGGGCCTGGCGACGGCAATGGTTCACCAGCAGATACTTGTGGGTATGGATGTGCGGGGTCCACGGTCAATTTTGGATCAAGGGGATTATTGGTGCTGTATGATAACGCGGGCCCGGATGACGGAGGAGGAACTACCTCAGGCAGCGGAACATTGGGGATTGGCGGTACCGGCGCACCGGGGGTACACTCCGTGGCCGGTGGTGGTGGTGGCGGTGGTTATTATGGTGGTGGCGGAGGAGGAGGCGAAACAGCCCCAGGTGGTACGGGCGTAGCGGGAGGTGGCGGTGGGGGTGGATCTTCGTTTGCGGGAGGCGTTACAGATAGTGTGATCGTCTCCGGGACCAATACGGGAAATGGCGTTGTGGTCATCACAACTTCATGCACGCCACCGACGAGCGGAACGATAGGAGGACCGATCTATTTTTGTTCATCGGCGCCAACAATATTTACAGACAGTACAGGTTCGCCGGGAGGTAGCTGGTATAGTTCAGATACCTCCGTGGCGATGGTCAGCGCATCTTCCGGGATAGTGACCGGGATGGCAGCAGGTACGGCAACGATATCATATATTATTGTCACGACGTGTGGAACTGCTTTCGCCGATACGACTGTCACCATTTCAATACCGCCATTCGTTGACTCCATAACCGGCGCGACAAATTTGTGCACCGGATTAAGCACTATCCTGTCCGACAGTGCAATGGACGGACTGTGGATGAGTGGCGATACGCTGGTGGCAACTATTAGTGATGGCGTAGTAACCGGTGTGTCTGCCGGTACTGCAACCATTACCTATTTTATCCCTGGCAGTGGCGGATGCCCTGATACTTCAATCACAAAAACCATCACAATAAGCCCACCACCCTTTACAGGCCATATTACGGGCCCGTCGTCTATTTGCCCTGACTCTTCAGGCTTTTTATATGACACAGTGAGTGGTGGGATATGGAGCAGCAGCGATACCTCGGTTGCGACCGTCTCTTTGGGGCTAGTCAGAGGTATTACATCAGGAACGGCGACAATCAGCTATGCAGTGATGGGTATCTGTGCAACGATACCTGCTACACAGGTGATCACGGTGAGACCACACCCCGACGCCGGACGTATCACAACCGATTATGCAAATGCATTCTGTACCGGTGAAACGATAACCATCCATGACACAATAACCGGAGGGGCATGGACAAGAAGCAATGACAATGTGAGCCAGACGGGGTTGCACGTTACGGCTTTAACGGCTGGTGCGGATACGATCTTTTATAGTGTCACCACAACCTGCGGCACAGCCACTGACACCTTACCGCTGCTCATCAGCCCGCCGCCACCGCCGGTGACAGGGCCGCTGGTGGTATGCGCAAATGCAACCACGGCGCTAAGTGATTCGGTGACGCATGGCACCTGGGCCAGCAGCAATAGCGCAGTAGTAGCTGTGGCGGCAGGGAGCGGAGATGTGGGCATAGTAACCGGTCTTGTCCCCGGCACTGCAATGATTACGTATGCGATTGACACCGGGTGCAAAACGTACGCAACTATTACGGTTTTACCCATTCCAAATGCAGGCATAATAATAGGGCCGAGCCAATTGTGCGTGGGCAACGTCGCTACATTAAGCGATGCAATCACCGGTGGAAAATGGGGTTCGGGAGACAATGTAGTTGCCGAGATAGATAGCAATGATGGAACTTTAGACGCTTTGAGCGCCGGAACAGCCATTGTGTCCTATACTATTGTTTCGCCCGTTAATGGCTGTAACAATACCGCTAAATATGAAGTAGTAGTTGAGCCAGCGCCCAATGTAGCTGGTATCATCTCACCAGTGAGCTGTTATGGAGGGTCAGACGGCAGCATATTGGCAACGGCATCGGGAGGCAGTGGAACATATCAATATCAATGGCCGGATGGTACAACCTCACCAACACATAATGATCTTGCTGCCGGAAACTATCTGCTCACAGTAATTGACCAATCAGATGGCTGTACAAATACGAATAGCTTTATCATTACCCAGCCTGATTCGCTGAGCATTTTTCCAATTGAGACCATTGATACTTGCAACAGCGGTAAGGGACGCATCCTGCTGAATGTTACCGGGGGCACACTACCCTATCATTACCTTTGGTCGAACAAAGGCACGGCAAATAGTATAGCCGATTTGACGGAAGGAACATATACTTTGCTAGTTACCGATGGCAATAATTGCCCGTACAATTTTTCGTATAATTTAGGCGATACCTGTGAGGATATACGCATCTGGCCAAACCCGGTGACAGACAATATCCATATAAACGGGGTGGGTAACGGGGATATGCTTAAACTAATAGATATGTGGGGCCAGGTGGTGTGGGAGACTAAGACTACAAATCCGGATATTGAACTACCGCCATACCTGCCAAATGCGCTATACTGCGCAGTGATCACTACCAGCACCGGTAGTGTGTATCTAAAGATCGTGGTGGCCCGGTAATCGCCGGCAATAAAAAAGCTCATTAATACGTTATTGCCTTTTTTTGATACATTTAAGCCCGTGCGCGGCGACAGCACTCTGTAAGAAAACATCGACGCCAGAATAAACTGATGCGCAACCGCTACCGATAATGAGAAATATATTTTTCGTGCTATTTATTTCACTTTACTGTTCGTACTGTCCCTCCAGCTACGGCCAAAGCGGTTATATCTATACAATAGCAGGCGATGGCACGGCAGGGTTCTCCGGCGATGGTGGGCTTGCAACCGCGGCGCAACTCAACCGGCCGACGGACGTATTTAAAGACGGAAAAGGGAACATTTATATTGCAGACCGCGGGAACAATAGGATCCGTCTGGTGAACCAGGCGGGAATTATTTCCACGTTTGCAGGGACAGGTATAGCGGGATACACCGGAGACGGTGGCCCGGCAACAGCGGCCACCTTTAACGCGCCGAAAAGAGTGGTTGTAGATGGGCAGGGCAATATGTACATAGCCGACCAGGGCAACAACGTGATACGGAAGATAGACACCACGGGCATCATCAGCACCATAGCCGGCACCGGGGTATCAGGGTTTTCGGGCGATGGCGGACCAGCAACCGTTGCGCAACTGGACACGCCTACGGGAGTGGCGATAGACCTTTATGGTAATATCTACATCTCCGACAGCGGTAGCAGCCGAATACGAAAGATCAATCCTGCGGGTATTATTTCCACTTTTGCGGGCGGCGGCAGCGCGGGTTTTTCTTTAGATGGCACGGCGGCAACATCCGTAGCGCTCTGCACTATGCGGTATGTAGCTGTGGATGATACCGGCGCCGTGTACTTTACCAACCAGAATTGCTGGCATTTTTTAAGGATCACGACCGATGGGTATTTATATAATGTTGCAGGGAACGAATCGCCCTCTTATAGTGGTGACGGTGGCCCCGCAGACTCGGCAGATGTTGAGGGACCGTTTGGCGTCTGCCCCGATAACAACGGAAATATCTTTTTGTCGCCCAACGGAAATAACCGGGTGCGCAGGGTGAACAAATTCGGATATATAACAACGGTAGCCGGCACCGGCGCACATGGATATACGGGGGATGGAGGACCTGCAATGGCCGCAACGATGGGTAGTATCTATGGTATTTATTCCGACTCGCGCGACAATGTGTATATCGTTGATATGAGCAACAATGTTATCCGCAGTTTTACGACCACCTCATATACCGATACTATTTGCGTGGGTGATACCGTGACACTTAATAAAAACATCTACACCGGAACCTGGAGCAGCGCAAGCCCATCAGTAGCGACCGTAGACTCTAATACGGGCCACGTGTCGGGCATCGCCGCCGGTACTGCCATAATCACTTATAATAACATAGCACCCGAATTATTCCTTGTTACCGTTTCCGGATTTTCGATACATGAACATGTCACAAACATCACTTGCTACGGCGACAGGAATGGTATTATCTCCGCTTTGGCAAATGGTGATGCAGGGATTTTCAAGTACCGATGGTCAAATGGTGATAGTGTTTCTTCAACTATCAGCGGACTCGAGCCAAGTTTCTATATGGTACAAATCACAGACACGGTTACAAAATGCACCGAAGCAGATAGTTTTTATGTCTCACAGCCCGATTCGATCATTGTTACCGCATTGATCAAAAATGATGTATGCCGTAGCGGTGACGGCAGTATTGAGTTGGGCGTCACCGGAGGAACGGCGCCTTATAGCTATTTCTGGGCCGACAATAATAGCAGTTCGCTCCGAACCGGATTAAAACCGGGCGCTTATGCCGTCACCATTTCCGACTCAAATAATTGCGAGCAGAAGTACACAGCACAAGTAGGTGAAGATACGTGTTACCCAATCATTGTCCACGATGTGATCACGCCTAATGGCGATGGTATCAACGATGTATGGGTGATAGAAGGGATTACAGACTATCCAAGGAATACGGTACAGGTGTTCGACAAAGTGGGCAATATGGTGTACCATAAAAACGATTACAGCAATGAATGGAACGGGCAAGACGATAAAGGTGAAAAACTGCCCGATGGCACATATTTCTACCTCGTAAAATTAAATGCGGAAAACGCGACTGGCGGGAAAAATGTTTTTACCGGGACTATATTAATTAAACGATAAATCATACCTTTAATAAACATTTATAAAACCGGTTATTTATGAACTTCAAGCTCTCCCTTATCCTGTGCGTATTGTGTTATACCGGAGCGGTGGCGCAGACTGAACCGCACTATACCATGTTCATGTATGACAAATTATTATACAACCCAGCATACGCAGGCAGCAGGGATGTGACCTCTGTAAATGCGGACTACAGGGATCAATGGACGGGCATAAACGGAGCGCCGAAAACCGTGAACGTGACGCTGGATGGGCCGGTGGGCAGCTACATGGCGCCATTCAGAAGCGTGGCACTGGGCATAAGCATAGATAATGAACAACTGGGAGTAGAGAACAATACTGATTTGAAAGCGTATTACGCATATCGCATAAAGTTGAGCAAATCTGTACTTTCCTTCGGCCTGGAAGCTGGCGCGAAAATATACTCCGCAAATTACAGCGCGCTTAACCCTTACCAGCAAAACGACCCCAACCTTACCCATAATATCAATAATGAATTGCTACCGAATTTTGGCGCAGGCGTTTATTGGTCCGGTGACAAGTTTTATGCGGGGCTATCAATTCCCAACCTCCTGGAAAATTATTACGACAAAAACAAAACCGGGATAGACAATGTGGCCTCCCGCGAGATCCGCGGGTACTACCTTAATGCGGGTTATGTGTATACGGTAAATGATATCCTGAAACTACAGCCGCAATTCATTTTACGGTATTCCGGCGATGGCAGCTATCAATTGCCTGTGAATTGCGACCTTAATATCTCCGCGATTCTTTACGATCGGCTGATGTTTGGCGTTACTTACCGCACCGATAATTCGGTCGAAGGTATTGTGCATATTCAGGCTACAAAAAACCTGAACATCGGTTATGCATACGACTATCTGATGTCGGCGCTTGAAGGCTATGCAGGCGGTAGCCACGAGATAGTGGTGGGCTATGACTTTATCCGAGACAATTCAAAATATACGACCCCACGCTTTATCAAATCATTCTGATAGTATGGTCAACGGGGCATTTATAAATCAGATGATCGACCATAAAGTATCCATCCGGCAACAAACACTACCTTTCAACCACTAAATTTTGACTCAATGAAAATCCATTCTTTCCTTTTGATTTTATTGGTGCTGCTACTACCCGGACGATTGTGGGCGAAGGCAGACAAGAAAGAGAGTAAGGAATTAATGATTGCGAATTACTATTACAACCACTATGAATACCATAAGGCCATCCCACATTTCCTGAGCATAGCCGATTCGCTGAACAATGCGGAAGTTTTTGCGCGGCTGGGCAATTGTTACTATATCACCAACAACCTGAAGGACGCTGATGCAGCTTATGCACGCGCTGTAAAAATGCCAGAGTGCGAAGACGCTGTGAAACTCCACTACAGCGAAGTGCTGATGCAGGAGGGCCAATATGCGGAAGCAGAAAAGCTACTCGTGGAATACCAGAAAACACACAAGTCGGACCAGCGGGTCGCCAATCTTATAGCGGGTTGCAAGTCCGCGCCGCAGGTTTTGGCTTCGATCCCTTCGGGCTCAGTTACGTTCGCAGGATTTAACACCGACGGCTCAGAATTCGCCCCGACGCTGTGGAAAGGAAGATTGGTGTTTACGTCGGATACTGTCATTGACCTGAAAAAGAAAACCGACAACTGGACGGGTCATTCCTACTACAATATGTACAGTGTTTCGGTAGACGCCAATGGAAATTGCGGCAATGAATATAGCGAAGTGTCGAGGTCAAAGGACATTAACATCAAGTACCACGATGGGCCAGGAACTTTTAGCGCGAATGGCTCGCTAATGTATTTTACCCGAAGTAGCTATTCTGATCGGTTTTTTAATAAAAAATCAGTTGCCAATAAAGACAGCGTAGTGCTCCAGCAAATTATGATTGCCTCAGATTATGATACGGCAAAGAAACAGTTCAAAACCATCAAGCCATTCAAATACAATAGTGAGGATTATTCTGTAGAACACCCCACTATAAGCCCGAATGGAAACTTACTGGTATTCTCTTCAAACATGAAGGGCGGCGCAGGCGGATCTGACCTTTACGTATGTAAGATGACGGGCAATGGCGAATGGTCGGAACCGGAAAATGCAGGATATGAGATCAATACAGAAGGCGAAGAATTATTTCCCTACCTCGCGGATGATGAAACACTCTATTTTTCATCGGATGGGCATGAGGGCTTAGGTGGGCTAGATATTTACATGTCGAAATATGACCCGACGTCACGGGCTTTTTCTGCCCCTTTAAATCTGGGCACCCCCATTAACTCAGCTTATGACGACATATCACTGGCATTATACGCAGATGGCAGAAGCTCCTGGATATCATCAAACAGGCCGGGGCCAAAGGGAGGGGATAATATCTGGTATTACAAGCGGCAGAAGCTGTATTTACAGGTAAATGTATTTGACGCCGTGTCGCGTATGCCACTTACGAATGCACGGATCGTGATCCGGTCGGCAAAGGACAGCCTGCGGTCAACTGTATCTAGCCAAGGCCGGTTGGTGAAGCAGCTGTACCCCGGCGAGAACTATACGGTCATAGCCAGCGATGGCGCCTATGTGCCGAAAGAAATAACGAAAATGTATACCAGCGAGAAGGAAGTAGACACCCTTACAGAAAACATATACCTGGGCAACAAGCAAGTATACCTGGCATTGCGGGTACTTGATTCCACTTCCAGGCAGCCTCTTAAGGGTGTAAAAATAAATCTGAGGTCTGCGAGTGATTCCATGAGTACTACCGGCAACGATGATGGTGCATTGTTCACTAAGCTGAGCCCGGATCAGGTGTATAATATTGCGATTGATAAGGAATCCTATTTTACACGGTTCGTGTTCCTGAATACAGCAAGTAACAAAATGGCAGACACGCTGGAGAAAAATGTATACTTGTCGCATCCGCTATTCACTATTAAAAACACATTCAACCCCAGACACATACCAGAGGCCGGGGATACCTTTATTGTGAATGTACCGTTTGTGTTTGCTGCGGCCGACCTGCAAAGAAATTCAAAAGATTCACTTGATGAATTTGCGAAGTATCTTGAAAAATACAGCACTGTTCGCGTGCTTATCAGGGCACACTGCGATTGTCGCGGCGGCGAACAATACAACCAGGACCTTTCTGACCGGCGTGCTGCGGAGGTAGTAAAATATCTTGTGGCGGTGCGACATATAGACCCAACGAGGCTGCAATCTGTGGGATTGGGCTACAAAGAGCCCCGGATACATTGCAACAATTGTGAGAACAGGCGGAACAGCCAGTTAAAAACGCTTGACATCCCTGACGGCAAAATATGTACTGAAGCGGAACATGCACAAAACAGGATACTTGATTGCATCGTTTTGTCGAAGTAGCACGAGGTCGACTTTCATATTGCAGTCATCTGCTTGTTTCTTCTAAATCCATAGTTAATATTTCGCAAGGGCAATATATGGCCAGGATCAATTCAATTCACGAAACGTCCACACAATGAAAAGGGCCAGGCGCAATGCCCAGCCCTTAAAAAACGAGATTGATTATCTTGATTAGTTATAATTTACGGTTACCGGCACTGCGCTAGAGTTGGTGTAAGTACCTGCTGCCTGTGCTGCTGAAACATTTAGCGTAGCGCCTACTTTAAGGTCTTGTGTACCACCGCTGCTCAGTGTACCCGTGGTAGCTGGTGAGCTGGTGAAGGTATTTACGGTCATTGTGTTACTTCCGCTGGTGATGTTCACTGTTGTTGGCAATGTGATAGCGTACGTATAGCTACCCTGGCCAGATACGGTGAAGTCAGCGCCGGCAACTGTTCCGGTAGTAGAAGGAAGCGTAACACCGCCTGCACCGCCTGTGGTACGTGTACCTGCCGGTACCAACACTACTGTTCCTGCCAATGAAGCAGATACTGCTACGTTACCGAAGTTCATGTCCACGTTCTTCACGATGGTTATCGGGGTGATGATGGTAGCTGATGCAGAAGCTGTTGCGGTAGCCTGTGCGAATGAGCTGTTAGAGAAAGCGATTGCGATTGCTGCTGTGGCGAGTACTTTAGAGATGTTTTTCATTTTAGTTTGTTTGTTTTTTTAAGTTTAGAAATGTTTTTTTTAAGTTTGTTTGATTTGATAAGCATATTGCCAATTGCGTGCCAAACTTTTAATTTATTGATTGTCAAAGAATTATGATTTTTCGTAGTCAATTTAAATTCCACTATACGGAAATTAGTCTACGAAATGGCATATTTTTTAAAAAACGGAAAACATACCCATTGAAATGAGAAGCAGGGTTACATTTAAAATAGAAATTTTATTATAATCAGTAATACTCTTATTTTATGGTGTAACTTTATCTTTCAAAAAAAGAAAGATATGCGCCGCCTGTTATTTTCCGCTCTTATCGCAGCTATAATAGCTACGATATGCATTACTGCCTGCAAGCGCACTTCAAACAATACAGTTTCCACGGCCATTACCAAGAGTAATTTCCCGGTATCAGTAGGTACCATATTCATTAACAAGTGCGCCACTGCGGGATGTCATGACGCATCGAGCGCGCAAAATGCCGATGGATTACTATTGGATTCGTGGGAACACCTTTTCAATGGTGGGTATGATGGGGCCAGCGTAGTGCCCTATGCTGTCCTTTATAGCCCAATGCTTTATTTTATAAACACGGACTCTACCAATGGCATACCGATCGCAGAACCTACGATGCCCATCAGTACTACGACGAGTAAAATGCCCTACCTTACGAAGGCGGAATTTGACACAATCAGCAATTGGATAGCCCGCGGCGCCCCTGATGTGAATGGAAATATCGCCTTCTCCAGCAACCCGGCAACCCGACAGAAGATATACCTCACCCAATCCGGCTGCAACGAAGTAGCAGTGATAGATGCCAAAACCAAACTCGTGATGCGGTATATTGCTGTTGGCTCAGGCACAAATGAAGCCCAGCATGATGTGACGGTCTCCAGCGATGGCAGGTATGCCTATGTATCCTTTTATATAGGTAATATTGTTCAAAAGATCGACTGTATTGCGGATACGGTGGTTGCCACTTGTGACATGACACCTGCCTTCCCGCCAACGGGCGACGGATCATGGGGCATCCTCACACTTTCCCCTGATAATTCAACCTTGATGGTAAGTGGGTTTCAGCAGCGTAGTTGCGTTATTGCCATTAACACCGCTACTATGGCAGTAAACCTTGACCTATCTATTTATGGTGGCGGCAATTATACGACGCAGTACCCATATATGCATGGACTGGCCAACAATGCTACCTTCGATACGTTTTATGCGTGCATAGAATACGGCAATGAGATCCTGAAATGGTGGTATGAAACGGGGGTTCCGCATTTCAAAGTCGTTACATTAAATAGCTTGCCGGCAACCAATGCGTCGTCAATCACCCCTCCCCTTACGCCCGACCCGCACCAGATCATCATGTCGCCTGATTATTCCAAGTATTTTGTGACGTGCGAGAATTCGGCAGAAGTAAGGGTGTTGAGTACGGCAAATGACCAGTTGCTGGATTCGATACCAGTTGGCGCACTGCCCCAGGAGATGGCTATATCAGCCAGTCAGAACTACCTGTTTGTAGCTTGCATGGAAGACTCCACCAATACCAATTCGGGAAGCCTGGGTTCCGTGTATGTGATAGATATTAATACTTATGCAGTTGTGAAGAAGATCTATGGTTATTTTTACCAGCCGCACGATATTGCCGTTGATGCCCAGGACGGGCTTTTGTTTATCTCCAGTACGAACATCAGCCCGGGAGGGCCACCACCGCACCATGTAGTGGGCTGTGCGGGAAGACCCGGATGGTATACAGTTTATGACCTCAATACACTGCAGCCGGCAGACGCGAATCAATATACAGTGCTTGTGAACCCATACGCGATATCAAACCGGTTTTGATCAGATAACTGCCAAAAAAATCAGCGAGTCCAATAAAAAGATGTAACCAATAACTATCAGGGAATGTTGATCGTATCACTACACAAGATAAAAATACATGCGCCCATTGGCGTGTACAAGGAAGAAAAAATCCTTGGCAATGACTTTGAAATAGATGTTGACATCGCACTACCTGATACCCAGCCGTGGCCATTCGCCGATTACACCGTCATCCAGAAAACAGTCCGCAGAGTTCTTCAGCAACCCGGGCAACTCTTGGAAACCTTCGTGCAACAAATCCATGCTTCATTGAAAGAAAACTTTCCCTTTTCCCTGAAGATAAAAGTGACCATAAGAAAACTAAACCCGCCCATGCCAGGAGAAGTGGGCTACGCGCAGGTGTGCTATGAAGCGTAATAAAGTGACAACCTCTAAACCCGATCCCATTGATTATCCAGACTACGCGGAAGAAAGAACCCTTTAATACAATTTGGGTTACGGATGCAAATTTGGATATAGTTTTTATTATTTATCCCTGCACCGAGATACAGAGGTTCTCGGCAATTACTTTATCCAGGGTCGCGTCATCGCAACCATGAAAAGCAATCATAAGGCCAGATTTAGTTATCATTTCCTTCTTTCTTCCAGCAAGCGGTCAATGATACCGTGTATCTCTATAAATTTATGAACCAAATCCGATATGTCATTTTCAAATCTTATCATATCAATCTTTATCCATCCTTCTATTAATGTCTGGGGACCAAAATCCAAACTGACATTAGGCCAATCATGTGCCGCAACTTTGAACCGTGACCTGAAAGCTGCCGCAAATTCCCTGCTTTGGATTGAATAGCCCGGTAGCGACCTTAATTTCAAAGCATGTATATTATAATAGAGCTTGTTATCCTTGATTGGTTGGTCACTCAACCAAATCGAGAAGAAAATCGAATGTTCAAATGCTTTGTAATCCAGGGAGTTGATGGCCCACGATTTTTTTTGCATTTTTAATACGACCGAATCCAACCATTCCCCAACTTTGTATTCTATTTTATATTGGTTAAGGAGTTGCTTATCTAATCCATCTGCTGCTTTCTGAAATTTGGCGAGGTAATATTTCGTTTCCATTGACACCATATATTGGACTCTCGTAGTTGACCATTATTGTAAAAGACGCTCCAGCGCCGTATCATAAGCATCTTTCCAGTCACTTACGAATCCCCAGCTTTCGTTGTCAATGCAAATCTCCTTGTTGGCATTCACACGTCCAATCCTGGTAAAAGGGGTACCCTTCAATTCTGCTTCAAAGAATGAATGCAAGTCAGGATTTACCGTAACCACTACCCTACTTTGGGCCTCGCCAAAAAGCATTGCATCTTTTCGCACGCCATCAACGGTGTGAATAGAAAATCCTAATCCATTGGTCATGGCGCATTCCAGCAAGCAGGCAAATAAACCGCCTTCCGAGATATCATGGGCAGACTTCACCAATTTCTCACTGATCAGGCGTTGTATGGTCTGTTGCAGTTCATATTCTTCATCCAGATCAAAATGAGGCGCAGGGCTATGTGTTACGCCACAGATGTGATGCAGGTACTCGGAGCAATTAATGTCATCCAGGTTTCTGCCGACGAGGTAAATTGTATCGCCCGCATGTTTAAAATCAAGTGACATTTTTTGATCGAGTGAATCCAGCACACCTATCATGCCTATTGTTGGCGTTGGATATACCGGGCCATCTTCACTCTGATTATAGAAACTAACGTTGCCACCAGTTACAGGCGTATCAAATTTCCGGCAAGCTTCACCCATGCCCTTAATGGCATTTACAAACTGGTAGTAAACCTCCGGATTATATGGGTTACCAAAATTCAGGCAATTGGTGATCGCTACTGGCAACCCGCCGCTGCATACTATATTTCGCGCGGCTTCGCTCACTGCTATCATTGCCCCCTTATATGGGTCGGCAAATACATACCTGCTATTGCAATCCGTAGTCATCGCCAATGCTTTTTCAGCCCCGTGTATGCGTATTACGGCGGCGTCGCTTGGCTCGTTGGTTTGTGTGTTACCGGTACACACCATACTGTCGTATTGCTGGTATATCCAGCGTTTTGAGGCAATATTCGGTAATTGTATCAACTGGTATGCCACCTCCTTCAGATCACCAGGTATTGTAATGGAATTAGGATCAAATTTCCTGATCTCGCTGAAATACGCCGGCTCCTTATATTCACGCTGATAGATAGGCGCGCCGCCACCCAGCACTAAGCTTTCGGCAGGTACGTCGGCAACCAGTTCACCATGCATATAGTATTTCAGGTTCAGGTCAGCAGTTACTTGGCCTATTTCCACGCAATGGATGTCCCACTTATCAAATATCCGCTGCACTTCTGCTTCACGGCCTTTTTTTACTACTATCAGCATACGCTCTTGGCTCTCGCTCAGCAGCATTTCCCAAGCCTTCATATTGTTCTGCCGTGTAGGCACCTTGTCCAGATTTATGATCATGCCGTGCTCGCCCTTGGCACTCATTTCGCTGGTGCTGCAGGTGATACCGGCCGCACCCATATCCTGCATGCCTATCAGCGCACCGGTGGGTATTAGTTCTAGACAAGCTTCGAGTAATTTTTTTTCCTCAAACGGGTCGCCCACTTGCACTGATGGCAACTGCTCTGCGCTATTCTCGCTGATGTCTGCCGATGCAAATGAGGCGCCGCCAATCCCATCCTTGCCGGTAGAAGCGCCCACGATGAACACAGGGTTACCCGCACCGTGCGATGTTGCTGATACTGTCTGACCAAGCCGAACCACCCCGACACTCATTGCGTTCACTAACGGATTTGTCTGATAGCAACTTTCGTAATAAACCTCGCCGGCTACAGTAGGTACGCCGAAGCAGTTGCCATAATGGCCTATTCCCTTCACCACGCCCTTTATCAGCCATCTGGTCTTTGGATTATCCACCTTGCCGAAACGTAACGAATTAAGTGACGCAATGGGTCGCGCGCCCATCGTAAAAATATCGCGGTGTATACCTCCTACCCCGGTGGCAGCACCCTGAAATGGCTCAATAGCCGATGGATGGTTATGTGACTCAATTTTGAATACACAACCCCAGCCATCGCCAATATCCACAAGACCGGCATTTTCCTCCCCAGCTTTTACGAGCAGTTTAGCGCCGTCCCGTGGCAAGGTTTTGAGCCAGGTAATACTATTTTTATAGCTGCAATGCTCGCTCCACATCACGGAGTACATGGCTACTTCAGTGAAATTAGGCACGCGGCCCAATATTTCGGTTATCTTTTCAAATTCTTCTTCGCGAAGGCCCAGTTTTACGGCTTGTTCGAGTGTGGCTTGCATGGGGTCAAAAGTACGTTATAAACTCAAAAAGGTAAAACCTTTTCTTTTATTACCGGCACTTTATCGCTGCCCAACTGTGGCTGCGACGCTCCGTTTATCTTTAGTGTCGCTATTGTTCAATTGTCTGCATGACCTCGTAGTTACATTGGTCATGCAAACAGAACAGCCGGCGCTCGTTGCGCCGGCTGTTCTGTTTATGCTATTTGTATGATCGTCCGTTATTGTTCCACCACGATGTGGAACTGCAGGTTGCCGGTCTCGGTTTTGATGGTCAGCAGGTACATGCCATTGGCAAGTCCGCTGCCCAGTGACACCCGTTCGTTCACCTTGCCGCCGGGCGCCTGTGCCTGACCGGTGTACACCACCTGGCCCAGCAGGTCTGTGACCTCTATGCCCAGTTGCTGGCTGGTGGCGCCCACCGTGCCACGGACCGTGAACGTCCCCTGGCTCGGGTTCGGTAGTACGCTGATGTCACTGGAACTGAGTACGTTCTTCACGCCGAGGCCGCTGCACTCGATGTATACCCAGTTGTGCGCAGACATCGGGCAGATGCCCGAGCTGGTCACCACTACAGATACAGAGTCCTCAAACGTCGTGTCGAAGCCTGAATGGGTGTACACCTGGTCTGTAGCCCCCGGAACAGGGATGCTGTTGATGTACCACTGGTAGGTAGGGCTCGTCCCTCCATTGGTCACCTCTGCCGTCAGCGTCACGCTGCCGCCGATCCCCACCGATGTGCCGGGGTAGGCGTTGATCACCACTGATGGCAGTACCGGCGCCACCACCGTAAAGTCTACGCCGGGGCCGGTCACCGTATCGGTTACCAGGCAGGGATAATCGCTGGTCATGAAGCAGGTGACAATATCCCCGTTCGATGGGATGTAGGAGAACACGTCGCCTGTCCCGATCTCCGTGCCATTGGCCGACCAGGTGAACGAAGGCGACGTCCCGCCATATACAGGGCCTGCCGTCAGTACCACCGCTATGCCTGCGCACACCGTATCGCCCGGCGCCGCCGTAAAGCTCACATAGGGGTGTTCCTTCGCCATCACCGTCATCACCACCGTGTCGATGGCCGTATCCGGCGCCGCGCACGCCGCCACGCTGTGCATCACTACCTCTACCACATCCCCGCCCGCAGGGATATACGTGTAGGTCAGGCCCGTGCCCACCTCCGTACCATTCACTTCCCATAGGTACGATGGCGTACTGCCGCCGCCCGCAGGTATTGCCGTATACGTCACTGACGCACCCGCACACACGCTCAGCGTAGCCGAGGAACTGATCGCCACCGCCGGTACCACCGTCGGTGTGATGGACACCGTGGCGCTGCCTGTCATTGCCCGCGTGCAGCCCGTGGTGGTGTTTATCGCTTCTACCGTATAGCTGCCCGCTATCACCTGCAGCCCGAAGTTCAGGGCAAAGCCCGTGCCCGCAAAGGCACCCAGGGCCACAGACCCGCGGTATAAAATATAGTTGGTCCCGGCATCTGATCCCGACAGGCCCACCGTTACCCCGGTACCGCCCTCGCAGTAGCTGCCGCCGCCGCTCACCGCAAACGTATCCGGCAGCGGTACCACCGTCACCGTCACTTCAGCAGAACAGCCCGGGCCTGCGCCCACCAGGCTATAGGTAATGCCCGCCGTGCCCAGGGATATGCCCGTCACCAGGCCCACATCCCCGGTGCGGCCCACCGTTGCCACAGAGGTATTGCTGCTGTACCACGTACCGCCCGCTACCGTCTCCGTCAGCGATACCTCCGAGCCTACGCACACCGTACGGTCGCCCGTGAACGGAGTAGGGATCGCCAGTACCGATACCGTATAGGATGCGCTGCAACCTGTAGCGCTGATCGTATAGTCTATTGCCGCCGTACCCGCTGAAACGCCGGTCACCACGCCGGTCAGCGGATCTATTACCGCAACGCCCGTTGCTGCGCTGCTCCAGGTACCGCCATCCGTCGCATCTGACAGTGTTGCGGTCTGCGTGGAACACAGCAGGCTGTCGCCCGTCACTGCCGCAGGAAGGGGGTTCACCGTCACCTGAGCATAGGCCGTACAGCCCGCGCCCAGTGAGTAGGTGATCTCCGAGACGCCGACCGTGACGCCGCAGGCAACACCCGAAGCCGCATTTATCGTCGCCACGCCCGTGCTGCCGCTCGTCCACGTACCACCGGTATAGGAGCCGTCAGTCAATGGATTGCAGGTGCCGGGGCACAGCAGCAGGCTGCCCGATATCGGCGGTGGCAGCAACAGTACCTGTACCGTTGTATCCACCGTGCAGCCCGTACCCAAGGTATAGGTGATCACCGCCGTACCAACGGCAGACCCTGTCACCACGCCGCTCGCAGAGCCTACAGGCGCTATGAACGCATCGCTGCTGCTCCACTTCCCGCCGCTGCCGGAACCATCGCTTAAGGTCGTTGTTGACCCGATACAGAAGGCTAAATTGCCGCTGATACTCCCCGGCAGGCTGTTCACCGTGATCACTGCCGTGGTCAGGCAGCCTGTGCCTAAACTATAGGTCACTATTGCCGTTCCTGCGACCAGGCCCCTGATATCGCCGCCGGTACTTACGGATAGCACTGATGATGACCCGCTCCAACTGCCTCCCGAAGTAGCATCACCCAGTATGGCGGCGCTGCCTGCGCAAAGGCCCGTGGCCCCCGTAATAGCTGCCGGGTCGGGATTCACCGTCACCGTTATCGTGGCAGGGCAGCCGCCGAGGCTGTAGCTGATGGCCACCGTACCCGAAGAGATACCCGTCACTATGCTGCTGCCACCGCTGCCGCTGACAATAGCGATAGCCGTATCTGCGCTCGTCCATGCCCCGCCGCTTGTTCCGTCTGTTACTGTTATCGCAGACCCTGCGCACACACTGGTACTGCCCGCCGTCACCGCACCGGGTGATGGCGCTACCGTAATGACCGAGGTTGCCGTGCAGCCCGACGCCAGTATGTACGACACCGTGGCCGTGCCTGCCGACGCCCCGTACACCGACGCTGTCGTATCGCCCGTGGCAGCTACCGTCGCGGCCCCGCCGCTCACTGTCCAACTGCCACCAGTCGTCGTATCTGATAATTGTATGCTTTGTCCCGCACAGACAACACCGGGGCCGTCAATGGGGGAGAATGGGTTTACTATAAGTGGTTTTACCGACTGGCAGCCCGTGCCTTCCGTATAGAAGACCAGCACCGTGCCAGACCCATAGGCTGTCGCCACGCCGGAGGTAGGGTCAATGCCCAGGACCGATGGGTTGCTGCTCGTCCATACCCCGCCATGGGAGCCGTCCGTCAGCGTGGCCGTCATCCCGTTGCACAGTATCGTATCCCCGCCAATAGGGCCGGGGTCAGGGACTACCGTGAATGGCAGCACTGCCTGGCAGCCGGTCGACAGTGTGTAGCTGATCGTCGTGGTACCGGAGGATACCGGCGTTACTGCGCCGCCACCGGTGACCGTTGCTACGCCCGGGTTGCTGCTCGTCCATGTGCCACCCGCCGTGCCGTCCGAAAGTGTCGTTGCCGCTGCGCCAACGCAGACGCCCGTCACGCCGCTGATACCTGCAGGCGTAGCATGTACCACTTCCGTGGCCGTGGCGGTACAGCCCGCGCCTGTCGTATAGGTGATCGTTACCGTACCCGCAGATACGCCCGTCACCACGCCGGCGGGGCTTACCGTCGCCGCAGCACCGGAGCTGCTCCATGTACCGCCTGTCGTAGCGTCTGTTACTGTTGCCGCAGATCCCACGCACACACTGCCCACGCCGGAAATAGCTACCGGAAGCGGGTCAACAGTCACCGTATCGGTGGCCATGCAGCCCGTGCCCAGGCGGTAGCTGATCACCGACGTCCCCACGCCCACGCCGCTCACGACGCCTGTCACCCCTACCGTAGCCACGCCGGCGCTGCCGCTCAGCCACGTACCGCCCCCCGTGGTCTCCACAAGGCCCGTTGTCGTATGAAGGCACACGCTTGTAGTGCCTGTAATAGCATTTGGTAACCCATTGACGGTCACCGTATGGGTCGCCATACAGCCCGTAGGCAGTGTATAGGTGATCACCGTACTGCCTGCGCTGACGCCCGTCACTATGCCGGTGGATGGGTCCACCGTCGCCACGCCTGCGTCGCTGCCCGTCCAGCTGCCGCCGGCAGTGCCATCGCTCAGCGTCACCGACGACGATACGCACACCGACAGCGCACCGCTAATGGGCAGTATCGGGTCCACCGTTACCTCGTAGGTTGCCGTACAGCCGTCCCCGATGGTATAGGTGATCATCGCCGTACCGCCCGCAACGCCCGTCACCACGCCGCTGCCGGCGACTACCGTAGCAACGCCCGTGCTGCCGCTGCTCCACGTGCCGGGCACCGTCACATCCGACAGGTCCGTCTGGGAGCCCGCACATACAACGCCCGTGCCCGTCACCGGCGCCGCAGGCGACAGTACCGTCACCGTTGTTACCGCCGTACAGCCCAGGCCCAAAGAATAGGTTATTATCGTTGTCCCCGTACTTACGGCGCACAGCAGACCCGAGGCGCTGATCGTCGCCGTACCCGTGGACGTGCTCGTCCACGAACCGCCCCCGACAGCATCCGTCAGCGTATAGCAAGACCCATCGCACACATGCGGCGGCACTATGATCGCCGTAGCCGATGGCTCTACCGTCACTACCTGTTCCGCAGTACAGCCCGACGGCGCCGTCTCCGTGATCGTGGCCGTTCCCAGCGATACCGCCGTCACCACGCCCGTACTCAGCCCTACCGTAGCCACACTTGTATTACTGCTCGTCCATGTCCCCGCTACCACATCGGTATAGTCCGTCGTCGTACCCAGGCACATCGCCACAGACCCCATGATCGGCCCGGGGGCCGTACGCACAGCAACTACCGCCGTAGCCGTACAGCCCGCAGCAAGCGTATAGGTGACCACCGTACTGCCGGATGTGATCCCCGAGAAAATACCTGACACCGATCCTATCGTCCCGACAGCCGTATTACCACTGCTCCATGTACCGCTTGTCGGCACATCCGTCAATGATATCGTTGTCCCTGCGCAGGGCGATGACACGCCGCTGATCGCCGCAGGCGCCGGGTTCACCGTCACCGTGGCCGTGATAGAACAGCCCCCGCCAAGCGTATAGGTGATCACCGCGCTGCCCGCAGCAACGCCCGTCACCGTCCCCGTGGACAGTCCAACGGTAGCTACCCCTGTATTGCCGCTCACCCACGTGCCGCCTGCAGTAGCGTCACTAAGCCCGCTCACCTGGCCCGCGCATATCGTTAATGTTCCCGTGACCGCCGCAGGAAGGCTGTTGACCGTAGCCGTAGCTACCGCCGTGCAGCCTGCCGGCAGGGTATAGGTTATAAATGTTGTACCCGCAGACACGCCATACAGCGTACCGACGCTGCTGACCGTACCCACTGCCGTATTGCTGCTGCTCCACGTGCCGCCGCTTACGCCGTCCGTCAGCGCCGCTGTCGTCAGCGCACACAGGCTTAGCGGACCCACGATAGCACCGGGTGACGGGTCCACCGTAACCGTAGCCGTGCTGTTGCAGCCGCCGGATACCATGTACGTAATTACCGTACTGCCGGACGATACGCCTGTCAGCACGCCCGTAGATAACCCTATCGTGCCCACCGCCGTATTGCTGCTGCCCCACGTGCCGCCGGACGTCACATCCGTCAGGTCCGTAACAGATCCTGCACACACATGAAATATCCCTCCGATGGCCGCTGGTACAGGGCTCACCGTCTCCGTATACACCGAGCGGCAACCATCACCTATCGTATAACTGATCGTAAACGTACCCGCTGATACGCCCGTCACCACGCCAGTGCCGCTAACAGTACCCACAAGGGCATTGCTGCCGCTCCACGTACCCCCCGTGCCACTGCTAAGGGACACCGTACTTCCCACGCACACCGCCGCCGGGCCGCTGATGGCAGCAGGGGACCCTATAGCGCTCACCGTGGCCGTAACCGTACAGCCCGAGCCCAATGAATACGTGATCACCGTTGTGCCCACCGATACGCCTGTGACAATACCGCTCAATGACCCTATCGTCGCAACACCGGGGACCGTACTTATCCACGTACCACCCGATACGCCGTCGCCTAATGGTAACGTAGCCCCGACGCACACCGGCAATACGCCCGTGATCGCTGTCGGCGTAGGGCTCACAGATATCGTATCCGCCACCTGGCAACCGCCCGCAGCCGTATATGTAATGATCGTGGTACCCAGCATCACGCCAGTAACAACGCCGCCACCGGAGGTCACCGTTGCCACCGATGTATTACTGCTGAACCATGTCCCTCCTGTCACCGCATCGCCCAGCGACGCCGTCGTACCCACGCACAGCGCAGAAGCACCGCTTACACGCGATGGCGACGCATAGACCGTAACCGTATGAAAAGCCGAACAGGCGCCTCCAAGGGTATAGCTGATCACAGCACTCCCCGCCGACACGCCCGTCCACATGCCGCCGCTGCCAACACTGGCTACCGCCGTATTGCTGCTGCTCCATGTACCGCCGGACGTACCGTCTGACAATAGCGTAGAATCCCCCGAGCATTGCGCTAAGGCGCCCGTGAACGCAGGAGGCGTAGGGCTTACCGTGAGCGTTACCGTGGCAGCGCATCCGTCCCCGATCGTATAACTGATCACCGTCGTACCGGCACTTACTCCGGAAACAGTGCCCCCGGACGTTACCGTACCCACCAATACACTCCGGCTGCTCCACGTACCGCCTGTAGAGCTTTCGGTCAGTGTAGTTGTACCTCCAACACATATATTTGGCGTCCCGCCGATTGGTGCAGGAGCATTAATTACATTTACTGTGGCTGTCGTCGTACAGCCCGTCCCTAAAGAATACGTCAGCACTGCACTGCCCAGCGATACGCCCAGGGCTGCGCCCGTAAGGGAGCCGATGGTGGCAACAGACATATTACCACTCACCCATGTACCGCCCGCTACGCCGTCACTGTACGCCACCGTAGCGCCAAAGCAGATCGTAGACGGACCAAGTATAGCCGTCGGCGACGAACTCACCGAGATCGTATCCACAGGCGCCTGGCACCCGCCAGGGGCCGTATATGTCACCAGTGTCGTCCCAAGAGCCACTCCCGTCACCGTACCGCTCGTAAGGCCGATAGTGGCCGTACCCGTAGTACTGCTTACCCATGTACCGCCGCCAACTATGTCGCCCAGTGACAGCGATGTAGCCACACATAGCGCATGGGCCCCGGAAATCGTACCCGGCGAGGCATATACCGTCACCGTCTTCGTAACGATACAACTACCGCCGAGGCTGTACGTGATCATTGATGTACCCGCCATTATGCCGTCAACAACTCCTGATGTACCAACCGTAGCTACCGCTGTCGTGCCGCTCGTCCACGTCCCGGAGGTTGTAGCATCCAATAGTGTCACCGAGTCGCCTGTGCATACACTCCCCGGACCAGTGATCAGTGCAGGGGCATTGCTCACCGTTACCGTTGTTGTAGCGATACATCCCGTAGGTAGTTTAAACGTGATCTGCGCAGTACCCGCAGCGATGCCCGATACCACGCCTGTCGCAGAACCTACCGTAGCGATGCCCGTGGCGCTGCTGCTCCACGTGCCGGCGCCACTCGCATCGGCCAGTGTCGTAGACGACAGTGCACAAACGCTTGTCGTACCCGTGATAGCCGCCGACAGCGGGTTCACTGCAACCGTCGCCGTCACCTGGCAGGTGCCGATCAGGTAGGTTATGATCGCCGTTCCTGTTGTTACACCCGTCACAGCGCCCGTAGTAGTTCCCAGCGTCACCAAGCCACTCGTAGTACTCCACGTTCCACCGCTCACACCATCGCCGAGCGTTATCGTGGAACCTATACACACGCCCGTATTACCCGTTATCGCCGTAGGAGTGGCGTTCACCGTCTCCGTTCGTATCGAAAAACACCCGTCTGCTAGCTTGTAACTGATGATCGACGTACCCGAGGATACGCCACCGAATGATCCCGTACTGCTCACCGTGCCCACTGCCGTGGTGCTGCTGCTCCACGTGCCGCTGCCTGTAGCATCACTAAGCGATGTACTGCTCCCGACGCACACCGACGACGCGCCGCCTATCGCTACAGGCGACGCAAAGACCGTTACCTCATGCATGGAACGGCACGTACCCCCAAGCGAGTAGGTGATAATAGCCGTACCTGCACCTACTCCAGTTACCACTCCCGTAGTTAACCCTACGGTGCCAATAGCCGTGTTGCTGCTCGCCCATGTACCACCCGCTACAGAATTGGTTAAAGTAGCCGTATTGCCGATACATGCCGTGTAGGTGCCGCCAATGGGGCCAGGGGCACTTTCAACCGTTACCGTAGTGGTAGCATAACATCCCGTACTCAACGTATAGGTAATGATAGCTGTACCCGTGGCATGGGCCGTGGCCAGACCTGAAGAACTGACGATACTCTCCACTGTGGCGTTGCTGCTCAGCCAGGTGCCTCCACCTGAACCATCTGTAAATGTAGCTGTGGCGCCAACGCACAAGGCTGTGGTACCCGTGATCGCGCTGGGGTTCGGGTATACCGTCACCCCAACCGTATTATAACAGCCCGTAGGCAGTGTAAACGTAATATTGGCAATACCCGTGGACAGGCCGGTAACGATACCGGAACTCAGCCCGACCGGCGCAACCGATGGGGCATTGCTCGTCCATGTCCCACCGGGGTCTATGTCCGTCAGCGAAGATGTCGTACCTAAGCATATCGTCGTGATACCCGATATCGGGTCTGGCGTGGGGTTCACGGTGAACAAAGTAGTAGCAAGGCAACCAGTGGATGTAAGAGTATAGGTAATAGACACTGAGCCGAGCACTACACCAGTGACGACGCCGGTTGTAGAACCCACCGACGCTATTGTAAAATCACTGCTGCTCCATGTGCCGCCAGTCGTATCATCCGCCAGCGTAGATGTTGCAGCCACACAGGCATTAGGCGTGCCCAATATCGCACCGGGCAGCGGATTAACAAGCACAGATGTGGTCACATAGCATCCTGTCGCCAATGTGTAAGTAATTACTGTTGTTCCTTGTGAGACACCCAAAACTGATCCCGATCCACCGACTGTCGCCACAGATGCATTTGCAGTGCTCCAGGTTCCGCCGGTTGTGGCATCAGTGAGTGAAGTCGATTGTCCGACGCACACTACCGTTATACCATTAATGGCCAATGGAAGTGGATACACCGTAACGTTTTGCAACGCGTAACAACCAGTCCCCATCAACACATAAGAAATAGTAGAAGAACCAGCAGCCACCCCGGTAATATTGCCGGTGGTAGATCCGGCAGTTGCAACAGATGTATGACTACTGCTCCATGTACCGCCGCTCATCCCATCGGCGAGCAGTGTAACGGTACCCGGGCAGATGTAAGGAGTACCTGTGATGGCCGAAGGCGATTGGTTTACAGTAACCGTAGTGGTAGCAGTACAAAGCGAACTCCCGAAAGAGTATGAAATTATCGCCGTACCGGCCGTTACGCCAGTTACTACGCCAGAGGTATTGACTGAACCGATACCCGATGCAGAGCTGCTCCAAACGCCGCCTGTAACAACATCGCTTAAATTAGTTGTAAATCCGGTACACACGCTTGTTGTCCCGGTAATAGGACCAGGCGCAGAGTAGACCGTAATAGGGGCATCTACGTAACAGGCGCCACCCAGAGAATAAGTAACTACCGTAGAGCCAGCGCCAAGCCCTGTCACAACACCACCGGTAGATACGGTGCCAACCGCAACGTGCGCACTGCTCCAAGTACCCCCGAGGGTAGCATCGGAAAATGTTGTAGATGTATAATTGCAAATACTGCTCGCGCCAACGACGATGGGCGCAGGCGGAGTCAAAACAGTTACAGTTGTTGTAGCCACACACCCAGTGCCATAGGAATAGGAAATAATAGACGTACCCAACGACCCGGCAGTCAAACTTCCCGTTGTTGTATTGATCGCTGCAACCGAAGTATTGGTGCTTAACCAAGTACCGCCAATTGTAGAATCACCCAACGAACTGGTGGATCCAGTACAATAGGTAGTAGGCCCAACAATAGCGCTGATAGTGTTATAAGAAATATTTACATTTTTTACACTTTGCTTGCTCCAGCCTCCGCCGGTACCTCCACTAAAACCAAAGTAACCTGAAGACGTAATCGGGAAAGTTCCCGACATTACTACCGTAGTACTGTAATCCCAAAATACGTGTATTGTACCCCCATTATAGGTCATATGGCAATGATGCCATGAACCATCATCTATTATCGTGTTATGCCCGTTAATGGGACACAGCAATTGAGTACGTAAGGACTCTGCATAAGTCGTCGCCGTCGTGAAACCATACAATTCATTTTCTGGATTGAGGCCATCACCATCGTTGTCGTAGGTATCAAACGTCAGGATCAATCCTGTTAAGGGATTTGGCAATCCAAGCCCACCACCAGCGGTAAAAGTGCTCATTGGGTTGATGAAGAAAAATGCAAGGCCGTCAGCCACCCCAATGCCTCCGGGACTTGTGATCTGCCAGTCGAAATCCACTGCAAATTGACCACATGCACTGAGGTTTTCTGAGGTATTGTAATAAACGTAACCACTTTCGCTACCGGCAGCAGTGGTAAGAACAATTTCGCTATCGACTGCAGAAGCGCTGCCACCAACGGTCCAGCCGGTCGTTACAATAGGATACCCCGACAATGAGATTGTCGACTGGGCATAAGACATCCTTGAAAATAGGATGGACAGGATTAATAGAAGGAATAGCTTTCTCATTGAGTAGTCTTTAAAAAGGTTTACGATGGGATAAAATTAACTATAAAAACCAAAATAACATAATTTATTATGGGTTTCTTTAGCTATTTATCTTATAGACAGCAAAATTAATAGTTAGGATGGGTATGCACAAAAATTATTTCAAGTGCATAGAATAATGTTGAGAGATAGAGCTATTTATATCCCGTATAAAATATATTTTCAACCCTAAAAATAGATTTGCGTCTTAAGATATTTCACTACTTTAGCGTTTCAACTTAAAGTAATTTTATGAGGTTAAATAAAAAACTAATGCTGGTTATGACGCTATCAGCAGGCATGATATTCGGGCAAGCTTTTGCCCAGCATCACGACGACGATGATAAGAAACCCACAAATCTCAAAATACTGCCAAAGGATATCTCCGGAAAAGAACTCCACAACGTGATGAGAAATTTCTCAAAATCTTTAGGCGTCAGGTGCGATTTTTGCCACGTCGCACAACACGTGGAAGGCGAAAACAGGCCAAGAATGGACTTCGCATCAGACGACAAACCGGAAAAAAATATTGCCCGGAATATGATGCGAATGACCGAAGCAATCAATAGCAATTATATCGGCAAAATGATAGGTGGCGACCATACTCTGGAATCGATAAACTGTGTTACCTGCCACATGGGGAAGAAAACACCAATCGTGAGCATAGACTCTCTGCCAAAAACCGATGGTGGTCAGTTCAACCATTGATGAAATTATTTATGTAAGTGTGATTAGACTAAAAAATCCCTATGACCGATTAAGGCGATAGGGATTTTTTATATAGATATAACTATCCGCCGATGCTAATTAAATGTAGATACACGTATATTTGCATTAGAAAGCGCGCCGATATTTTTACGGTTCGTTTATTTACCGTTTCATTTTGAACAAAAAACAAGCAAATGCATAGAAGGTCATTTATCAAAGCCGGTGGCCTGGCTGCAATAGCACAAATTTCAGGTATGTCTACATTATCTGCGCTCGAAGCGCTGGGACGAAACTTGTCCCCTACCGAAAGAATGCCGACTATGTTTATCGGGCATGGCAACCCAATGAACGCCATTGACGACAATTCTTATCACAAAAGCTGGCAGGACATAGGGAAAAAACTTCCGAGGCCAAAGGCTATATTATCCATCTCCGCCCACTGGACGACAACGGGTACCAAGGTGACGGTAGCCAGCCATCCGGAAACAATTCATGACTTTGGTGGTTTTCCGAAAAAATTATTTGACCAGCAATACCCGGCGCCCGGATCGCCTGAAATGGCCCAACTGACAAAGGAGATCGTCACCTATAGCCACATACAAAGCGATGATAAATGGGGGCTGGACCACGGCACCTGGAGTGTTCTCTTGCCGATGTACCCCGCTGCCGATATACCCGTCTATCAACTGAGCCTGGATTACGACAAGCCGCCGCAGTACCATTATGAAATAGGGAAACAGCTAAGCAAGCTGCGCGAAAAAGGTGTATTGATCTTAGGCAGCGGCAACCTGGTTCATAATTTGCGCATGGTAGACTGGAATGGCGGCAATAAGGTGTATGACTGGGCACGTGAGTTTGATAGCAAATTCACAGATTGGATCGAGATAGGCGACCACAAATCCATATTGGACTATCAAAAAATATTAGGGAATACTGCGACGATGGCACACCCTTCTTACGAGCATCTGCTGCCATTGTTTTATGTCCTGGGCTTGCAACACAAAAGCGAAAAGGTCACTTTTTTCAATTCCCAATTTGATATGGCATCCATCTCAATGAGAAGTTTGCTGATAAATAGCTAACTATCGACGAGCCACTTATGCGCTATTTTATTAATGCGAATATCGTCCTTTTTGAGCTTTATTCGAATGGTGCAGGAATGAAATATCAGGGTACAAGCTCAATGGAGTAAGCAGTAGTTGGGGCATCGATAGCCTCCATGCAATAAGCACAATTCTGCGATTGCGGAGGCACTATTTTAAAATTGAAAGTATCTCCAATCGAACGCTCACCGAACTGGCAATAATTTTGGACGGAAAAAACGTGGTTTAACGGTTGCGAACCGAAGCTTCCTACCCAGCCACTTTCCCCGAGATAATTCGGCCCAATGGACTGAACTACTGAATGAAGGCAAACTGACCTTATGACTACTCCCCTGTATGTAACGCTATTGTTGGCGGTGCTACTCTTTTTACAACCGCATGCAAGTATTACAACAGCAATGAATGAAAATAAAATCCTGTTCATAGCATTAGTTTTAATCATAAAAGCGGAGAAACATAAACAATATTGCTATTACGACCTAAATCATTTTTACACATAATCATTATTGTTTTTATTACCCTTACATCATTTTTCACGCATGAGTAAATAGCTTGCAAGTTCGGACAAAGGTTCTTTCCGCTTACCGGGTACAGCCACATTATCCAAACATTCAAAAGCCAAACCTGAATAATGCTCTACTGCACGCCTGCAGGCAATATCGGCGCCAGTTGCTTTGAATAGCGAAAGCATATCCTGAACTTTATTTTCATTGTCATGCCGCTGTAGCAGCTCTATTTCGACCCGTTGCTTGTCATCTGCATGCTCCAATGCACTCAATAAGAGGAATGTTTTCTTATTAGCCTTAATATCCCCACCGAGTTGCTTACCTGAGTTTTCGCCAAATGCATCCAGATAGTCGTCTTGCAATTGAAAAGCGATGCCCATATTTTTTCCAAATTCATACAGTTTATTCGCGTTATCACCCAGTGCGCCGCCGGTTATCGCGCCCATTTTAAGGCTGCATGCAAGCAAAACGGATGTTTTAAGTGTGATCATGTGCAGGTATTCCGCCATAGCCACGTCATTTCGCTGTTCGAAATCCATGTCTAATTGCTGCCCTTCGCAGACTTCTATAGCAGTTCGATTAAATACCTGCATTACTTGTTGCAGCGACCTGTTGATACCTGCTATCTGCTCGTAGGAGTAGATGCACATCACATCGCCGCAGAGAATGCCCGACGTCAAACCATATTTTGCATGTACGGTTGGTTGCCCACGCCTCAATGGCGAATGGTCCAGGATATCATCGTGGATCAGCGTAAAGTTGTGAAAGAGTTCAATACCCGCTGCCGCCCTGTATGCGTCATCTGTAATTTCCCCGAATAGCTCGTTTGCCATGAGGCAAAGCACCGGGCGCACGCGCTTGCCTCCAAGTTGCAACAAGTAACGACAGGGATCATAAAGTGTTGCTGGAGATTCCGAAAATGGCAAAGTTTCAGTAAATCGCTTTTCAAAACTTATAACTAGGTCGGTAAAGGAATGCATTTATTTCTTTTTGCTTTTATTGGATTTATGTTTTGTTTCACCCCTGTCGTAAGAAGGCTTTCCGCCACGTACAGATTTTGGCCGATCTTGGCGGAATGATTTCCCCGTTTTGCCAGCGTCCGAAAGCGAAGATGGTCTCTTACCCTTGCGCTCCGGTAGTTCCAGTATCGAAAAATCGATCTGCCGTTTACTGAGATTTGCCGACACTACCCTAACTTTCACGTTGTCGCCCATTGCAAACCGGAATCCTGTTCCCCGGCCCACCAGTGCATACTCCCCTTCCTTATATTCAAAGTCGTCAAATTCAGCCAGATCTGTTATCGAGATCATCCCCTCGCATTTATGCGCCACCGTTTCTGCCCAAAAACCAAAGGTAGCTACGCCGCTAATCACCGCTTCAAACTCTTCTCCGATGTAACCTTGCATGAATTCCACCTGCTTGTATTTGTTAGCAGCACGCTCTGTCTCCATGGCGCGGCGCTCCTGGTCTGAGCAATGACGACACTGTACCTCCAGATGCTTCATCGGTCGGATCTTGTTCTCGAGGCATTCCTGAAGTATCCGATGTACCAGCACATCGGGATAACGGCGGATGGGAGATGTAAAATGACAATAATGCTCAAAGCCAAGCCCGTAATGGCCTATGTTGTCAGTAGTGTACACTGCCTTCGACATCGTACGGATGCCCAATTGCTCCAGCACATGCTGCTCCGGCTTGCCCTTCACGGTTTCAAGCATCGCATTGAAGGATTTTGAAATAGTTTGCGGAGTACTTAAGTCAAAGTTCACTCCAAAACGGCGTGCGAAGAGCGCAAACACTTTTAGTTTGTCTTCATGCGGCACATCATGTACCCGGTAGGGAAAAGGAACTGGCTCGCCCTTGTGTTTAATTGCACCCACATACTCTGCTATGGTACGATTGGCCAAAAGCATAAATTCCTCTATCAGTTGGTGCGCCTCCTTGCTCTCCTTGATAATAATGCCTATCGGCTTGCCCTTTTCATCCAGTTGGAACCGGACCTCCTGAGACGAGAAATTAATGGCGCCTTTTGTGAAACGTTCACTGCGGAGGCTGCGCGCTATTTCATTCACTAGTAGCAGCTCCTTGCTATGGTCGCCAGGCGCTCCTTCGATGATGGTCTGTACATCTTCGTAAGAAAAGCGGCGATCCGAATGGATAATGGTTTTACCGATCCAGTGATCCTTTACTTTCCCGGATTTGTTTATTTGAAATACGACCGAGAAAGTATATTTATCTTCATGCGGGCGCAGCGAGCACAATTCATTTGAAAGCCGCTCCGGAAGCATAGGCGACACACGATCAGGAAGGTATACACTGGTTGCCCTGCGGTATGCCTCCTTGTCCAGCGCGGAATCAGGAGCGATATAGTGGCTCACATCTGCTATGTGGACGCCTACCTCGTACCACCCCCCCTTCAATGCTTTAAATGACAGGGCGTCATCAAAATCTTTAGCATCGGCCGGGTCTATGGTCACCGTCAAGACATTACGGAGGTCCTTTCTTTTCTTTACTTCATCCTTATCAATAAACTCTGAGTATCGCGCGGCGTCTTCCAGCACGTCGTCGGGGAAGGTAAGCGGGAAACCATTCTCCACCAGCAAACCCTGCATGGCGATCTCATTCACAGATTCGTTGGTGAGTACACTCACAATTTCACCCACAGGATTCTTATTCTTGCCGTTCCATTCCACGATACGTGCCATGGCGCTATCGCCTGTTTTGGCGCCGTTAAGTAAGTGCAGCGGTATGTAAATATCTACCGACATTTTTTCGCTGTCGGGGATCAGGAACGCGAAATGGGGATGCACTTCCACCTTACCACTAAATTCGCTCTGCTTCCTGCGTACCACCTCCTTAACGGTGCCCTCTACCCTACTGTTACCATCCCGATAGCTCCGTACTTCTACTTTTACCTCGTCCCCGTTCAGGGCCGTATACATATTTTCCCGCTTGATGAGGATATCCTTATCCATTCCCGGCACAATCACGAAACCCATACCGCTGCGGGTCACTTCCAGTTTGCCTGTAAATACTTCCTTACCTGCGTCCGGGTTCTTATTTTTCTTTTTACTGCTTTTTGGCATCTATATTTTTTAATCACAACAAAGGTAGTTGAAATTAGGGAAATTGGAATATTTACCACCATTGTTGAAATCTTGCGTGCGATTTGGGAAAAGTCCGATTGCTATTCCAAAAATGCCATATCCTCCTCTGTTAGGCTGATTTTCGCACCACGTAGGTTCTCATCAAAATGTTTCAATTGCGAAGTCCCGGGAATCGGCAGTATCCAAGGAGATCGGTGCAGCAGCCATGCAATATTTATTTGCGCCTCAGTGGCGTTGTATTTTTTTGCTATTTCCGCTATACGGTTGTCTTTCTTCGCCAGGGAATTCAATAGAGAGAAATAGGGGATCATCGGGATCCCGTTTTCTTCACAAATACTTAATACCTCCTCGCCCCCACAGGACGTGCCATAGACCATTTTCACTGTTTTACGCTGCCCATGGCCATACATATTTTCTACCGTCGCAATTTTACCCATCGCCATGGCCTGATGCAATTCTTCCGGGCTTACATTGCTCACGCCCACGTGCAGTATCTTTCCCTCTTTCTGCATGTCAAACATAGCATCCATAGACTCCTTGAATGGCGCACCGTGTGTGCCCATAGCTCTGAAATGCACCAGGGTTATCTGTTCAAGTTTCAGGGTGCGGAGGTTGTTGTCAATACTTGCCCGTAGGTTTTCAGGCCGGTTAAAAGGCACCCAACTCTTGTCCGGCTTGCGTGCGCCACCTACCTTGGTGCAAATGACCAGGTCACTTGGGTAAGGATGCAATGCTTCTGAGATGAGCCGGTTGGTAACGTCTTCCCCATAGTAATCTGCCGTGTCCAGGAAATTAATGCCACTATCAACAGCGCGTTTCAGTATCTGCATTGCTTCCGGGCGGTTGGGCGGCTCACCATATATTCCCTCGCCCGTCAGGCGCATGGTACCATATCCAAGGCGATTGACCTTAAGTGGATTTTCGCTGTTCCCGGCGATCACTATCTGTGCAGGATTATTCATAGCTCGTTCTGTTTCTTTTTTACGTGGCCAAATTAGACAGAATATTTTATTTTAAGACAAGGAAAAAGTGATGCGTTTATTAATCAAAACTATACCGTGTTAGCGGCAATTGCAATTCAAATACGCAAATGGAGCTAAAACTGTTACTGTCGATTCAGCCCCATGCCCGTTCTTAAGTACAAATATCATGTCCGTTGCGGCATTATCACATTTTGTTTATAATTTTGTACAAATTATTAAACACCTACTTTTTTCAGGCGTTCATTAATTTATTAGTCAAATTTTCAAACTGCTGAAAATGAAAGACCCTATAAATATATTCTGGTTTCGCCGCGACCTCCGGATAGAAGACAATGCAGGCTTATATCATGCATTGCGTGGGGTTCGGCAAGTCTTGCCCGTATTTATTTTCGATACCGATATACTGGACAAACTTGACAACAAACAGGATAGGCGTGTGCAATTCATTCACGATTCACTTACCGGATTGCAGTTGGAATTATCGCAACTCGGTAGTTCGCTAATGGTGATGCATGGACGGCCGGTAGACTGTTTCGAAAAATTATTTACTGAATACAGCGTTTCGGTGGTTTATACCAATCACGATTATGAACCTTATGCGATGGTCAGGGACGCGGCCATGAGGGCTTTTTTAGAAGATCGCGGCATTGGATTCCTCACTTTCAAAGATCAAGTGATATTTGAACGAAACGAAGTATTAAAACAAGATGGCGCACCTTATACCGTCTTTACCCCTTACAGCAGGAGATGGAAGGAAACGCTCAATAGCAGCCACCTGAAGCCGTATCCTGTTCTTAAATATGCAGGCAATCTTTACCAGCAGACTGCAACTGAGATACCGACTTTGGCTGACCTGGGTTTTAAAGAACGTAAGGGCACAATAGGCCCGCCTAAACTCAATGAAACGATAGCAGCCCATTATAGTGACACCCGCGACTTCCCGGGAATCGACGGCACCACAAGGCTTAGCGTTCACCTTAGGTTTGGCACCATCAGTATCCGTGAACTGGCTGGGCGGGCGCAACAACTGAATGAGACATTGCTGAATGAACTGATATGGCGTGATTTTTACCAGATGATATTGTGGCATTTCCCGCAGGTAACGGAGCATTCATTTAAGAAAGAATACGACAGGATAGCCTGGCGCAACAACGAGCAGGAATTTGAGCAATGGAGTGCCGGCAAAACCGGTTACCCTATAGTAGATGCAGGCATGAGGGAGCTCAATGAAACGGGGTACATGCATAACCGCGTGCGGATGATCGTAGCCAGCTTCCTTACTAAGCACCTGCTCATTGACTGGCGTTGGGGCGAAGCTTATTTTGCAGAAAAGCTACTCGATTTTGACCTCGCTGCAAATAATGGTGGCTGGCAATGGGCGGCTGGGTGCGGATGCGATGCGGCGCCGTATTTCAGGATATTTAACCCCTATTTGCAAACACAAAAGTTCGATCCGGAATTAAAATACATACGCAAGTGGGTACCGGAATTTGACGAACTAACGTATACACAACCAATCGTCAACCACGAATTGGCCCGAGGGCGATGCCTGAAGGTGTATAAGGCTGCCTTGGGGAAATAAGATCATAAAAATCAGATTTAGGGCCAGCGCTATCCACAGTCAGGACAGCCAAACAGTGCAGCTATAATCATGCAGGCGGCGAGTGGAAATATAGTATCAGATCAGTGTCATGCCATTTAATGACTTTCATCATTGCGGCAAGTGGTGTGCGATGCTAATTTTGATAAAAAATCAGACATGCATCTAGTTCTGTGCCTTGACTATTCGCCCTTTACAAAAAATGTATTGAACACAATGCAAATGCTTGTGGAGGCATTAAAAGAAGCAAAGGTCACTGTAATACATATCATTGATGAAACCCTCTTTTCGGCAGGCACCGGAGAAGAACAACAATTGAACGAAGACCTGAAAAGGGACAGTGACGACCTGAAACAATTAGCGTCCAAATACCTCGGCGACAAAATAAATTATGTTGAAGCCTATGGTATTCCCCGCCAGAAGATCGATGAAATCCTATCAGGAATATCGTATGACATACTAGCCGTGGGTAGCCACAGCAGAAGCTTGATCGGCGCAAGAATGCTGGGAAGCCTGGCAGAACACTTATTGCGCAACAGTACGAAACCGGTTTTGGTAATCCCATAAAAAAAAGATTATCCCTATACAGAATATGGACCTTAAATATACGACTGCGGAAGAGGCAGTGATGCTGGTAGAAAGTGGCAACCGGGTCTTTATTCACGGCAGCGCAGCCACACCCGTGATACTTGTGAACGCATTATTGGCGAGAGCCGGAACGATTAAAGATGTGGAACTCACATCCATCAGCACTTACGGCAACATAGAGTGGAACAAGCCGCAGGTGTTTGAAAGCTTTTACCTGAATTCCCTTTTTGTATCAGGTAATATGCGTGAATGGGCCAACAGTGAATACGGTGGCTACATACCAGTGTTCCTAAGTGAGATACCGCAATTATTCGACCGGGGGATACTACCAATTGACGTCGCCTTAATACAGGTGTCACCGCCCGACCTCCATGGCTACTGTACCCTTGGGACATCAGTAGACGCGGCCCTGAGCGCTGTGCGCAATGCCAAAAAAGTGATTGCGCACGTAAACCCCCGGATGCCGCGGATATTAGGGGATGGCGTTGTCCACGTCTCGGCATTTGCCGCCGCAGTATGGATGGAGACTGAGATCATTGAAATAGACTATGCCGCGGCTGCTGATACAATAACCGATGAAATAGGCGCCAATATTGCCGACTTGATAGAAGATGGCGCAACGTTACAAATGGGTATAGGCGGTGTACCTGATGCAGTATTGAAATGCCTGAAAAACCATAAAGGTTTGGGTATACATACCGAAATGTTCTCTGATGGCATACTCCCCCTGGTAGAAACAGGCGTGATCACCAATCAGCACAAAAAGGTGCAGAGGGGCAAAATCGTCAGTTCATTTATACTCGGCACCCGTAAAGTTTATGATTTTGCGGACAATAACCTTGATGTCTATTGCATGGACGTGGCGTATGTGAACGACACTGATGTAATACGTAGAAACCCGAAGGTAGTATCGATAAACAGCGCTATAGAAATAGACCTCACAGGCCAGGTCTGCGCAGACTCCATAGGCCCTTACCAATATTCCGGAATAGGTGGCCAAATGGATTTCATGCGCGGTGCGGCGCTATCTGAGGGAGGAAAGCCAATAATCGGGATGCCATCGACCACCAAGCAGGGCGTGTCACGGATTGTCCCGTATCTGAAACAAGGCGCAGGGGTCGTAACAACAAGGGGCCATGTACACTATGTGGCTACTGAATACGGTGTGGTAAACTTATATGGCAAGAACATGGACCAACGGGCTAAACTGCTGATCAGCATTGCACACCCCGACCACAAGGAAATGCTGGAAAAGGCTTATTACGAAAGGTTCGGCCAGATGGTGAAACAAAAAACGTAGCTCAGTGTGCCATGGGTATTACTTCCCATTTAGCCCCATATCTGCCAGCATCATTTCGCGAATATACTTTACCGGCGCACTGCCATAACTCAGGAATTTCTCGTGAAACTGTTTCAGGTTAAATTTATCCTTCAACCTATCCATCAATTCCTGCCGGAACTCATATATCTCAGTATACCCTGTGAAATAACAATCCAGTTGCACCTGGGTCACAGAAACACGTTTCCATTTCCCTTCTGCCTCAGTCGCTTGCTGAAAGGCTTCGGTCTTTAACAACCTCATTGCATCGGCCTGGCTCATATCCCTGGTGTGAACGCTGTAATCAAGAATGGTATTACAGGTGCTGCGGAGGTTCCATTTATAATACATCAGCCACATTTCGGGCGAGGCCTCCTTCGAGTCCGGCCCACGGTCACCATCATAGCCATTCTCCAGCATCATCCTTTCTGTATAAACTGCCCATCCTTCTATCATCGCGTTATTTCCGAGTATCGCCTTAATAATGCTTGGCGACTGATTGGCGTACACTAATTGTGTGTAGTGTCCGGGTATTGCCTCATGGATGTTCAGGATTTGCAGGGTGTAATGGTTATATTCCCTCAGGTAACTTTCAGCCCTTTCATTGTCCCACCCTGCCAGGCTGCCTACATTGTAATAGGTGTTACCGTTCTTGTCGTATGGTCCCGGGGCGTTAATAGAAGCACCAGCCACGCCAGCCATGTAAGCAGGCTCCCGCCTTACCACAAGTGGCTTAGACGGGTCAATATAAATAAGGTCCTTTTTCTTAATGAAGTTCAACAAAACGGGTAATTGGTGCTCGATGTCCGACTGGAACGAATCAGGCAGGATCATGTTATTGGACAAGCGGTCTATCATCAGCCGGGTAGCCTCAAGCGTATTTTCGGGAATAGGTTTCCCGGCAAAATACTTTGGCCAGAGCTGTTTGGTGATGTCAAACATTTTCGCGTGAAGTTCCTCTTTATGGGCCAGCGCTTTGTTGTATATTTCTTCTGCGGTATACCGGGACTGGATCTCATATTCAAACTTTTTTTCGTAAAGTTCTTTTCCAAGCCTGAAACTCCGGGGATGATCGTTTTTAAGATTTTTAAGCCATGCCACGTAGCCGTTTATGGCGGCAACAGCCTTTGCTGCACGCATCTTCATATCAGCTTTTTCCTGCTCGCTCAGCGTTGATGTATTAAGGGCTTCATCCAGATCGGTTGTAAAGACGGAAAGTCCTCCTGAATTTTGTTCGATAGCGAGCGAAGTGTGCACCAATGTGGGGTTCTTGATATTGCTTTTTGCCGCCTCATAGTAAGCGGGCACAAAACTCATTTTTTCATAGAAGTGCCTCAACCGTGTGTCCAGAGGCTCATAATCATTGCCTAACATGTCAGAGAAACCACCGCACACATTGTATCCGGACGGATCCCACTCCCATGACCTCATTTCGGTAACACCCCAGCCCGCATACTTTAGCTGGTTCTCAATTAAGTGATAATCCGTTTTATTACCGTCCGACAACCCGGATAAGTCGAATGCTTGCAGAGAATCCAGGTAACTTTTACAAAACGAAAGTTCCTCACTTCGAGAATGATCGTCGGGGATTACCAATACCGCATCGTACTTGTGGTAACCGACACTACTTGCCCAGGAAGGATAAACCTTCCACATGGCCAATACAAACCGGTCTTTAAATGCATTGAAACGGCCGTCTTGTCGGTCAGCGCCTTCCTTGGCTAGCGCCATGTCTGCACTAAAAAATATCATAAAATAAAATATTGCAAAGACGTGTTTTTTCATATCTCTTTGTTATTGCCACAAACATACCAGTTAAAATGCCAGATTTAGCTGGATTAAAGTATATTTATTGCAAAAATTAGAAAATATGGCGATAAATACACAAACAGGCAATGGCACAAAGGAAAACCCATGGGTGCTGAAAACTCCTCCCGGCACATCTGAATATACGATGTATAAAGACGAGGGGCTTGACCCACCCGCATTGGTGTGTACCGTGGGTTCTACGGTGCTACGGTACGACCTGCGCTGCATAAAGGACTTACATGACATGCTGAAGAAGCACGGCGACTGGATGCTGCTAGGCAGCGCTGACGAACAAAAGCCAGCCGCAGAAGGCACTGTGGAAGCATGGGGCCGAAGCACAGATAATCCAGTAGGTGGATGGTATGGGTTAAAGAAGGGCTTGAGGGGCCGGTTCGGAATGTACCTACCGCCCCTTATGGAGACATTGGGCCTTGCGGAACTGGAGCATAATAGCAAAAACAACCGAATGCGGGCATTGTAAAATTAGATTTTTTATTTATTTTATATTTTACCGTTAGAAAAATTTCCATTATCCGGCAAGTTTAGTTAACTTTAAATGTTCTGCGAGATGACAATGCCTTGATGTAAATGGACAAACGAAAACTATAAATGAACCTTATGGTTATAAAACGGGAACCTGATGATTTGTGCGGTTTGAAACTAAGTCTGGGTAGGCTCCCGTCTTGGCTATGGGTTGATGCACGTGCGAAAACACTTCGGCAATTAAAATTTCTACTTTTGCTATTGCTGCTTATGGTTACTCCATTGTCCGCATTTGGGCAGGCGGGATTTTCTGTAAGCGCCTCATCAGGTTGTAATCCGCTTACCGTGTACTTCACCAATTCCTCGGTGGGCGACACCGCGTATTCCTGGAATTTCGGTGATGGCTCGGCCTCTGTGTCTTCTGCAAACCCGTCAAAAACATTCAGCCCTGTGGGCGTTTACACCGTAACACTTACCGGCTATGGCCACGGTGATTCTACAAAACAGACTTTGGCAATTACTGTCTATCCCAATCCTACTGCCGGTTTTTATAGCCTCGATACTGTCGTTTGCCCGGGCGCACCGGTAACATTTGCTGATACGAGCAACGCGGGCGCCTACGGCCCACTAACTTTTTTCTGGACTTTTGGCGATGGAAATACGAGCACTCTGCCGACACCTGTCTATTCTTATGCTGGCTTTCCTACTGCACGTAATTACGGCATTTCTCTGACGGTAAGAAACAGCGTCGGTTGTTCTTCGCCCAACCTGTCAAAAGCCAACTACATCCATGTAAATAAAAACCCCAGCGTAGCTTTTACGGCCGATACGTTTTATTGTAAGGCACCCGCGACGGTTAACTTTGTTAATGCTTCTACAGGCTATGGGCATTTGTCGTCTTATTGGCGGTTCGGAGATGGTCTGGATAGTACTTCAACTGTTTCGAATCCTGCTCACGAATACCTGCTTTCCGGAAGTTATACTGTTTCATTGATTGAAACCGATTCACTGGGATGTGAAGACAGCGTCACTAAGCCTTCTTACATTAAGATAAGCAACATCCACGCCGCGTTTGGGACTAGCGCATCAAATTGCGTCTATTCCTTCAATAATTTGAGCACGCCCCATATTTCCAGCCACTGGATCTTTGGGGATGGCGATACCTCAAATTCAGATTCTGCCTCCCATACATATACTACATCCGGACCCACTAATATTACGTTAATAATTTTCGACGGAACCTGCTATGACACTTCTACCCAGAATATAACAATAGCGTCAGCGCCAACTGGCACCATAACCCAGGATACGCATTTTCCCTGTTGGCACAAGACTCCAGTAACGTTTACAGGTATTGTACCCTCTGACTGCACGGTATTGTCATGGTTGTTTGGCGATGGGCTTGCACTGACCGGGAACCCTGTATCCAGAACTTATTATATCGTGCTAGCATCGGATACACTTGGTGGATTTATCGATTCCGTACATATGACGATAGCCAATAGTGCGGGATGTGTTGCAACTGTGGGCATATTGGACACGATCTTTGACTTAAACGCAAGCGTCCAGAAAGATTCTACCCAAGGATGCAAGCCCTTCGTCGGCGTTTTTAGCGTCTATGCATACTCCCGGGTATACAGGGCATTATATGGCCACTATACACTTGAGTCTTTCAATGACCCCCTTTCTTTTTTGTATTTTGATTATCACTACCCCATAACCTCATATTCCTGGAATTTTGGTGATGGATCTGCCGTGTCGACAGAAGCAAACCCGATACACACATATAGTGACGTTGGTGTATACAATGATGATTGTTTCATTACCTTCGCGGATGGTTGTGATAGACTTCTACGTGGACCAACGGCTCCAGCTGTTTACGTCGGGACGCATGTTACAGGTTCCTTTAGTATGACACCATCGCACGCATGTGCAAACGAAACGATATCTTTTGCAAGTTCGGTTACTGGTACGGTAAATAGTTATGAATGGGGTTTTGGTGACGGTGTAGATAGCGTAGGTGATTCACTTCCGGTTATCAGTCATCAGTATTATATACCTGCAAGGTTTATAGTTAGCCTCTACTTATCTGACAATGGCTGTGTGACACGAATTAACGAAGCGGACAGTATAGACTCACCCGGCGCGGTAATCAATGTAGAGGCGCATTGTACCCCACGCAACGTCGTATCATTGAACAGTGTCCCGTATGGGTCCACTTCACAAGTGTGGATGTTCCGCGATGGCACACCCATATTAACCGATGATTCCGTCGTCCACACGTTTGATTCGCTAACTAATGACACAGTTGTCCTTGCTACTTACAGTTCCATTACCGGATGTAGGGATACAGCCGTGGAAGTGCTTAACCTGACAGCTCCGTTATTGACGATAGCGGTAACCGACAGCCAGATATGCAGGGACATACGGCTTGACACCGTTGAGTCAGCATTTGTGGGAAATCCGGCGGCTTCCTCTTACAATTGGTTCCTGAACGGAGCACTCGTGGACAGTGTTGTGCCGTCTTATATAAGTACATTTCACGTGCGGGGACTTAACCATATTATGTTGGTAGTCACCGATGGGAATCATTGTCTTGATACGGCGGTTGCCACGATATTGGTGGCTAAACCTATCGACAGCTTCGCCTACAGTCCGCCGATCGGATGCCTCCCGTTGAACGTGAACTTTAGCGACTATACGACGGATGTTGCCGGTGCCTCCATCACAGGATATTATTGGGACTTCGGTAATGGGTTTGCTTCAGCGTCCGTTGGCACGGATCCGTCACAGACCTATACCGTTGCCGGGACATATCGAGTAGAAGAAATAACAACGGATAATTTGGGCTGCTTGGATACGTTCGTAGTATATCCCGGCCCACAAGTGAACAAACCAGTCGCAGCTTTTATAGTGCCCTCCAACGTAGTTTGTGAGAACTCAATTGTCCATTTCACGAACACATCCCTTCGGTTTTCAAGTGTTGTGTGGAATTTTGGAGACGGCACCATTAGCACCGCTGTAGAGCCCGAACACGTCTATACAATGGTTGGGGCTTATGCCGTTACATTGGTGGCCAAAGACTCCATTGGTTGCATTTCTGATACGTTTTCTTTGGCAGGAAGATTACTGGTAAATCCGTCACCCGTGGCATCTTTCACGCTTACCGATTCATTTGCTGTGTGCCCACCTTTGAATGTAACTTTTACGAATACAAGTACCGGTGTATTCTCCAGCTATACATGGTATTTTTCAGGCACTGGCTATTTTTCCAGTTCCACCAGTACGAACCCTGTCTGGACTTACAATTCGCCAGGTTATGACACCGTTGCCCTGGTAGTCACCAATTCCTTTCACTGCTACGACACCGCAGTGGAACACGTGAGAATATTTGGGTACAGCGGTGCCTTCTACTATACGCCGATAAATGGATGTTCGCCACAAAATGTGCTTTTTACCGGCGGGTTCAATGATACTTCGGTAACTTCCGTGACCTGGGATTTCGGGGATGGCACTGTCTACAATAGCCTAACGCGGAGTGACACTGTTTCCCATACGTACATCACGGGATCTACCGGTATTTATTACCCTAAACTGATCCTTGCCGACACGCCATTCTGCCCGGCGATTGCAAGCGTGGCGGCCTTGCCCATAAAGGCCGACACGATGACGGCGGCCTTCACAATAGAGCCTAACCCAGCCTGTGAATATAGCTCCATCATTTTATCAGATTCGTCGCATAGCCTTTTCTCTGCCGATACTGGCTGGTCGTGGTCTTTTGGTACTGGCGACTCAAGTAGTGCCGGCAATCCTACCTATATCTATTCCGTGACGGGGCACATCCCGGTCGCGCTCACGGTCACTGACCGCAGTGGCTGTGTCAAGTCTGTGGTTGATACTATTACCGTAATTCCAGGGCCACGCCCTATAACGGGGATATTTTCGGTTTGCGCCGGTTCTACCACCAGTCTTTCAAATGCGGTGGCAGGCGGCAGTTGGGGTTCTTTACATGCCGGTGGCGTGTTAACTGTAGATGGCTCAGGCTTAGTGACCGGGATAGCGGCGGGTACCGCGTTGGTTACATATCAGCTATCCAACGGCTGTGCCGCTTCTGCTGTTATCATGGTAAATAAGACGCCATCGGCGATTTCCGGTATACCCATAATGTGCGCAGGATATACCTCGATACTCTCAGACACTACGGCAGGCGGCAGATGGAGCAGCAGTAATACTGCAGTTGCGACTGTTGGGTCAGTTACCGGAGTAGTTGCAGGTATCTCAGACGGTACCGCCCTGATAACGTATGCTTTTGGCGCCGGATCACCGGGTTCGTGTGGCGCAGTCCTGCCAGTGACGGTAGCGCACGCGCCGTCTGCTATAATTGGGCCACTTACGGTATGTAATGGCCAGAACATTACTTTATCAGACACTGTTGCGGGTGGAGAATGGCTATCAAGCAATGGCGCAGTGGCTACAGTGGCCACAGCATCCGGAATAGTGACCGGCGTATCAGCAGGGACGGCACGTATCACTTATTCTATAGGCAACGTAACGGCGGGCTGTCGTGCGCTCCTGAATTTGACCGTACTCCCCCTGGCTCCGATTGCTGGACCGACAAACTTATGCGCCGGTTTGGCCTACCGGGTGAGCGACCCCATTTTGGGCGGCACGTGGCAGACATCTTCCACAATTGCGCCCATCGGGCTATTTACTGGTATATTGAACAGCACTGGTGCAGTTGGGACCGAGATCATCAGTTATACGTTGCCCACCGGCTGCGTTGCAACGGCTACCGTAACGGTAAACCCCGAGCCTGCCCCGATAGGGGGAAATACCCATATTTGCAGGGGCTACACCACCTCGCTATCAGATACGGGCAGTGGCGCCTGGAGTAGCACCGGCACTACCATCACCACTAGTCCGACAACCGGAGTGGTCACCGGCATTTCAGTCGGCACCGGCATTGTTACATATACTTTGCCTACCGGCTGTTACGACACCGTGTCCGTACACATCACTTCACCGCCGGGTAGTATATCCGGGCCGGAAAGTTTGTGTACAGGCTCAAACAATGTGTTAGCGGATTTGCCATCCGGAGGGTCGTGGTTGTCCGCAAATGCTTCAGTAGTCACGGTGGGGACAACAACGGGCATTGTTACTGGTGTAGCCGTCGGCACGGCCGTGGTGAGCTATATTTACGGCGGATGTTCCGCCATGGTTACGTTAACCGTTAATCCAATCCCAGCTAGCATTAATGGCTATACAGGCCTGTGTGTGGGAACTTCGGCGACGTGGGGCGACTCCTCTTCAGGCGGAACTTGGTCGTCTGGCAATTATGGGATAGCTAACATTAATCTTACAACAGGCTACCTGACAGCACTTGCACCGGGCACCACGATGATAACATATACGCTGCCCACCGGATGTTTCAACGATGAACCGTTTGCAGTAGGTACTATGCCGCCGCCAATCCTTGGCGGTACTAACATTTGCGTTGGCAGTCATACCACGCTAACGGACGCGGGTATCGGAGGGATATGGAGCAGTGGAGATACAACTATAGCGGCCGTTAGCGCCAGCTCTGGTGTAGTCACCGGCATCTCTGCCGGCACGGCAAAGATAAGTTATACAACAGGCGGCTGCCCGGCAACGATGACCGTGCTTGTAAATCCGCTGCCGGCTGCAATAGCAGGCGATATTGGCTGCACTGGACTCAACAATGTGTTAACGGATAGCACAGCAGGCGGCACATGGTCCACAGGTGGGTCCGGTGTGGTGACCATTGGGCTCGCGTCCGGGGTTGTTTCTGGTATATCTTCCGGTACTGCCTTGATTACCTATAAATTGCCCACGGGCTGCCTGACAACGTTCCTCGAAAATATAAGGCCGACGCCACCGGCAATCGCCGGCCCCCCGGGAGTCTGTCTGCACAGCTCTGTTGCCCTTAGTGACCTCATCACTGGAGGACATTGGAATTCCAGCAACCCTTCTGTCGCGTCCGTTGATTCGGGATCTGGCGTCGTTACCGGCATTGAGACAGGGAGTGCGATACTAAGCTATGAGGTCAATGGATGCCCCGCATTTCATATTATTGATGTCAGTCCATTGCCAGGCACAATTTCAGGGCCAGACAGCATTTGTGCAGGCGGGGCGACCGGCTTCGTCACCGACGACTCTGCGGGAGGTTCCTGGTCGGGAAATGCCTTTATTTCTGTAAATGCTTCGGGTATGCTTACCAGCGTTGCTACAGGCCTGGGAATGATCACGTATAGTCTCAGCACTGGTTGTTTCGTCACAAAGGCAATTGTGGTAAAACCAACACCAGGTATCATTTACGGCGATTCTTATGTCTGTCTGGACTCAACCATCACATTGGTAGACCTTACACCCGGTGGCACCTGGAGCAGCGCCGCATGGACCGCTTATGTAAGTGTCGGGTCACTAACCGGTGGCGTCACGGGTATAGCTAACGGGACTGCCATTATCACCTACCAGGCCCCCAATGGCTGTATTGCCACAACGACAATATCTGTCAATCCTAAGCCGTTCCCTATCGTTGGGGATTCTGCAGTTTGTGCAGGGTCCACTATAACACTTACAGATGTTACTACAGGAGGTTTCTGGACATCCGGGGCGCCGGGTATAGTGTCCATTGGCTCCCTGTCAGGGCGCACAGCAGGAGTTGCAGCAGGCACGGCTACCATTACATTTACAGTGATCAATGCCTGCGGTGCATCGATAAAAACCCACTTGGTCCTCGTTAATCCACTTCCCGTAGCCGGCGCCATTACAGGCGATTCCGTTGTTTGCATGGAAAGTCATGTTATCGTGGAAGATACTTCAGGAGGGCCGGGAATATGGTCTGCGAGTGACTCCATGGTTACCGTGTCGGGCGATACCGTCTTTGCAGTCAGGACCGGGGCCGCGATCATTTCTTACTCCGTAACCAACATTTGCGGGACTGCTGTGGCTGCCAGACCGATGACGGTAGATTCGCTTGCTCCCATACTGCCAATTGTCGGCTCCAACCAGCTCTGTGCGGGTGGTGACCTGACGCTTGCCGACGGCACGCCATCGGGCGTCTGGTCTTGCAGCGATTCATCGGCATCGGTTTCAGCCGGCATAGTCATCGGTATAAAGGAAGGCACAGCGATAATATCCTATTCCATCACAAACATTTGCGGCGTTGCTTCAGTAATGGACACACTTACTGTTGCACCGTTACCACCGCATGGAAAGATTACCGGCGACTCCTCGGTGTGTTTCGGCACACAGGTCGTTCTCTCAGAAACCTTATCAGGCGGTACGTGGAGCATGTCCAACGAAAGCGTGGCCACCATAAGTGATTCCGGCAGGGTCACTGAATTTACAGCAGGGATCGACACCGCATTTTACTCCACGACAAATATTTGCGGTACTACAAAGGATAAGTTGACCATTGACATCAAGCCATCCCCGCTCAAGGTGCACATCACCACCGAACCGTCGCCCACACTCTGTGTTAATACACAGTACCAAAATTTTGGCGCAGACACCATTGCCCCGCCCGGTGAAGTATATACATGGAGTGCCAGCAACAGTGCTGAAATTTATACCAGTCCCGTTGACATGCAGTATTGCCTCATCGGCTTTAGTGGCGGCGGAAACTGTACCGTAAAACTCGTTGCGTCAATGGCGGGTACTGATTGTGTCTCCGCTGATAGTGTATCGTATTCCGTTAGCCCCACTTCCACCCCCGACCCAGGAGTAGTTTATTATGACCCCGAACTCGTTTGCACAGATAATACTGCAGATAGCTATCAGTGGGGTTATGACGACGCACAAACCCTTGACTCTACGCTGTTTCCCGGTGAGATCAACGAAAATTATTACAATGCTGCCCCGGACCTCGTCAACAAATACTACTGGGTGTTAACCTTCCATAATGGTTGTATACAGAAGTCGTATTTTAACCCGCCGTTAAAAGTAAAATTTTACTCGCCGGAACCTAATTTTGAGATACTTTTGTATCCAAACCCGGCAGAAACAAAAATTAATATTGCTATAAAAGGCTTAGTTGCAAACGATAAGATTGAAGCTCAGCTTTACGATGGTTTGGGTAACGAGGTCAGGTCGTGCAAGATTGTCGATTTTGCCGGGTCTATAACTTTAGAAGGTTGTGCCCCCGGTGTGTATCAGATTATGATCATTGACAATGGCGTAAAAATAGGTGCAGGTTCCTTTATTGTAAACTAACAGCATTTCACATGTCAAGAAAAACCTTATTATTTTCATTGCTGATTTGCCTGGTTGCCCGAACGCCGGTTTGGGGTCAGGCGCCGTGGGAACTGTTCCCCCAGTTTTTCCTTGAGGGCGACTTTAAGATCGGGGAGTTCAGTGAAAAACTCGGCACAGCCTCCCTTACCAACAGCTACCCCAACGTACTCAACCCTGTCTCCGGAAATATTACCTTCACAGAAAGCCGCTCGAATTCCTACAACCTTGAATTTGGCGGTTACCTCAATCACAAACGTACTTTTGGCATCGGCACAGGATTTATCTATCAACGTCAGAGAGGAAATATTGGCACCGATACTTTCCATGTAGAATTTGAATCGACCGATTATAAAGGCAATGTTTTCCGGCAATTGATCAGCTCAAACGGCCCCATAAATGAATCTGTAAAAATCTCCAGTATCAGCATACCCATTTTTTTAAGGTACAGGAAGGATATTGTTGAAGATCTATTCCTGACCGTGGATGCCGGGGTAGTATTAAATGTGATGTTGCAGAATAAATATGCTACAAATACTGGATTTGACTACGAAGCAATATATAAATTTGCCGGATCAAGCAATAACCCCAACACAGTATATGATAATTCGCCTATACCAGGTCCCAGCGATTGGTTGATCACCAGTGCACAATTTTTGAAAACCAACCCGAACGGCGACGTTACCGAATATTTCAATTTTCTACACGGTCTTGGCTATAATGTGGGCTTGGGTGATAGCGTTCGTAAATCCGGCACGGTAACTTATCATAGTAAATCAATAGGGTTCAACCTGCAACCGGCGCTGAATTATAAAATAAGCCCGAAGATCTATGGCAAGGCAGGCCTTTATGTTATGTATCAATCTTTTGAAAATGCCACACAAAACACGTCCGGACAGTTCGCGTCCAAGATGGGTGATTACAATTCATTGTTGAACTATACTAAGACGATACAAAGTATCAGTTATGGTGTTATGTTCGGGATCAATTATCTATTTAAGTAGACAATGATCTGAAATAAAATATTTTCATATACCGAGTTTCATAATTGCGATTTGGAAAATCCTGCCCTACCCCAAAATAGTTATTTTTGTCCTTAATCCCGGTTTCAAAAAAACACAATTCAAGAATTCTTTTATAATTTTGCTCTATGAGTTTTGAGCATATGAGCTTTGCCGGCATACAATGGCAAACACAAGAGCAGGAAGACACAGACGTATTGGATGAGGAATTGCACAACCTGATCGTTTGGAATGACGATGTCAACACATTCGACTGGGTGATAGAATCCCTGGTAGACGTTTGCGATCACAACCCGTTGCAAGCTGAACAGTGTGCCCTGATCATCCACCACAAAGGAAAATGTGGGGTGAAGAAAGGTAGTTTTGACGACCTTCGTCCTAAAGCAGAAGCATTGCTCGACCGCGGGATACAAGCGACAATAGATTGCTGATCGCTTAGTTGTAATTAGGAGGACACTCCTTTCAGGTTCAGATAAATGCTAATCCGTTTGCCAACCTATTGAAGCGCACCAGCAAATAGCCCTATAAACATTATCAATTATTCCCATCGTCATGACGTGAATCATCCTTGCAATTTCTGATATTCCACCCATTTTTTTGTAACTTTGCGGCACATAGAAGAAATATGAAAGAAGTATATATAGTATCCGCCGTGCGCACGCCAATCGGCAGTTGGGGCGGGGGCTTGAAGGATTTTTCAGCCACTAAATTAGGATCCATCGCTATAAAAGGCGCATTGGATAAAGCGGGCGTAACTGCCGCTGAGGTAAATGAAGTACTGATGGGCTGCGTGATGCAGGCCAATATAGGCCAGGCGCCAGCCCGCCAGGCCGCACGTTTCGCCGGTGTTCCCGACAATGTGCCCTGTACCACCGTAAACAAAGTTTGCGCCAGTGGTATGAAGGCCGTAATGCAGGGTGCCCAGGCCATTTTACTCGGTGACGCCGATGTAGTAGTTGCTGGCGGCATGGAGAGCATGAGCAATGTGCCTTTCTACAACGAAAATCTCCGTTGGGGCAATAAATATGGCAACGTGACGCTGATAGATGGCCTGGCGAAAGATGGCCTGACGGACGTTTATAATAATTTCCCAATGGGCAATTGCTCAGATCTTTGTTCTAAAGAATACAACATCAGCCGCGAAGATCAGGATGCATTTGCGATAGAAAGTTACAAGCGCAGCCAGGCTTCCATAACAGAAGGCCGTTTTGAAAATGAGATCGTGCCCGTAGAAGTGCCACAGAAAAAGGGTGACCCTATACTGATCAGCAAGGACGAAGAACCATGGAACGTAAAATTTGATAAAATTCCGGGATTGCGCCCTGCGTTTACAAAAGATGGCACCGCAACCGCGGCCAACAGTAGCACTATGAACGATGGCGCAGCAGCCTTGGTGCTCATGAGCAAAGAAAAAGCAGCAGCCCTTGGCTTGAAACCCCTAGCAAAAATAATAGGATACGCAGATGCAGAGCAAGCCCCGGAATGGTTTACTACCACGCCCTCCAAGGCTGTGCCAAAAGCAGTTGCAAAAGCCGGCCTTAAAATGGAAGACGTACAGTACTTTGAGCTCAACGAAGCATTCAGCAGCGTAGGCATCGTTAATTCAAAACTGATGAACCTGAATGCCGATCAGGTAAACGTCAACGGTGGCGCCGTGTCCCTTGGGCATCCATTAGGCGCCAGCGGTGCGCGCATCGTTGTAACATTGCTCAATGTATTACGGCAGAAGAATGCCAAGTACGGCGCTGCCGGGATTTGCAATGGCGGCGGCGGTGCCAGCGCAATTGTTGTGGAACTTTTATAATAACATTTAACTGATACCAGCCCCTCTCCTTTTAGGTTGAGGGGCTTTTTTTATGCCAACGGTTTTTATTATACTACAGCATTATTAAAAACAAGTCCCAAAGAGTAATTTGCCTGCCAAAAGCACCGAAGCCAAGCGATGAAACAAACCATAAAAGCATTCTTTCTTGATCCCCGGACGGCCTTTGCTGCATACCTGATTGCAGCCCTTGCCGCCTCTGCTCAACTCATCGGGACCGGCCCACACATTTTTGGGATGCCTCAGCCCGGCACTTTTCCTCCGGCCGTTTTGGAGCACCTCCATTTCAAAGAATATGTAGGGTATTATATGGTTGACTATAACAATTATGTGATCTTTAAGCAATCCTACTTTCACCTGATACAAGGCAAGGATCTTTATTGCATCTATCCTGCCAGTTACTGGGACCTTTATAAATATAGCCCTACGTTCGCATTGTTCATGGCGCCTTTCGCCTACCTACCAGATTATCTCGGGCTGCCCCTGTGGAATTTGCTCAATGCCCTGGCGCTTTTATTTGCCGTTCGCCTGCTGCCGTTCAGTACCAAAACCCAAACCCTGCTGCTGTGGTTCATGGGTATAGAGCTGCTCACAAGTATGCAAAATGCGCAAAGCAATGGCCTAATGGCGGGGCTGATCATTGCGGCTTATGGCTGCCTCCAAAACAAGAAAACGATATGGGCGACTTTATGGCTGGTATTGTCCGTTTATATCAAGGTATATGGCGCCATAGGTTTTTGCTTGTTTCTCTTTTTCCCTGATAAACTAAAATTTATAGGCTATGCCGCATTTTGGGCCGTCTTACTAGCCCTGCTCCCGCTGGCAGTAACACCATTTTCTACGCTCATCTGGCAGTACCACAATTGGGCAGCAATGATGGCCGACGATCAGGCTTTTTCCAACGGCTTGTCTGTAATGGGCTGGCTCCATAGCTGGTTTGGGATAGATAAAGGCAAGGGGATCGTAAGCGCAGTTGGCATATTGCTTTTCCTGCTTCCTTTCCTGAGGTGGAAGCTTTATTCCAACCAGGTATACCAATTACTGACACTCGCGTCGCTGCTCATCTGGGTGATCATTTTTAATCATAAGGCAGAATCCCCTACATTTATAATAGCAGTAGCGGGAGTGGGCATCTGGTATTTCACGGGTCGGCCCTTGTTGTGGCGTAACACTATGTTAGCCCTGGTATTCATCTTCACCTGCCTGTCCCCGTCCGACCTATTTCCGCATTTTATCCGGGAACATTATTTTGAACCGTACGCAATCAAAGCAATACCATGTATCGCCTTATGGGCGATTGTCTTTATTACATTAATGACCATGAAAAGCAATTTAAAATTGCCTGACTCAAGGCGAGCGTAAGCTGTCTTCCTAAAAGTTCAAAAAATAAGCCGACATTCCAGGCGCAAAACCACCAGTTGCAGAATTCGCTTCCACTTACATATTTCCAATTACCGTGTAAGGCCCTGCTATCCCCCCGTTGAACAGTATATGCCTGGTGCCGGAGATAGTTCCGGCATTATTCCGATTTTAGCCCAAAGTAGAAAAATAGTGGCTACCTCCCGCTCAGCATGTGATTGTTCACTAGCACCTTTCCATCGGCCGCCTTCGAGATAATGGTGGCTGCTGCTGGCCGGAGTTGAAATTCATCCATCGCCACATAGGACGGCGCTGGAATATTTTCGAGCGTCACCTTTATATTGCGTGTCGCACTCTTCATCATAAAGTAAGACGACGCGCGGAACCACATCCCTTCATTATCTACACTTCTGTTTGTGAGCACATCCGTTGATAATAACTCGTGGCCGCTGCTGTCGAATTGTTTGATGTTCAAATACGGGGATCGGTAGTCTTTGTCGTCGAGCAGGAACCAGCACGAAAGTTCATACTGCACATTGTCGCCCTGCACCCGGAATGGCGATAGCAATAGCACACTATCATCTCCCTTTATAGTATTGCAAGATCCAGTGCCAAAAAATTGATGCGCTCCTACCCTGCTGTCATAATGATCTTCGAGCCACGGATCCTCACTGCCTAAACAGGTATCACGTCCGGCCATAAAGGGCACTATGGATTTAATACTGTCTGCATGCTTTTTGTCATTAGCCAAAATCCGATCGGGATAAAGCACATAGATATGATTACGAAAGTGGTTCCCAACAAAATCAGCAGACTTAAGCAGGTCGGCCTCATCCGGGTCCAGGTCTTCACTGTCAAACCAAAGCACGAGAAATGGCTTATTGCTCTTAAGGTCGCGTAGCATGGGTTTATCAGCGAATGGCCCCGCTATCGTCTTTACCTGTTTCTCCGTTTGCGACCATGAAGTGCGCGACATCATCACATCCACCAACGGCAAATGAAGCTCATTGGCCGCCCTGATACCCAATGAAAGCGGCCAACTCGGGTCGCCGCCCACCCACAGCTTCTCCGACCCCGATACAAACAGCGGCATCAGCATGATAGCCTGGAAATCGTTTGCGTGCAAGTGGTGTTCTTGCAGGTACTGTGGCCACTTCATTTCATTCGTGTAGAAAAACTCATCGCTGGTCTTCTTCCCAATGGCGATGAAATCACGCGTATATTTCACATACCCGCTCACCTCAAAGGCCCATACTCCCAATGCAGCAATCACCATGGCATAACCAAAAAATCTCCGGTTGGCGCTCATGCAGTTCACGTGCCATGAATTAAGGGCAACAACGGCATAGATGGCGGCAACGTAATAGAATATCCAGCTAAACCGCCCCATGGCCCTGAATTGCTTGAATATGGACATATAGTTAAGCAACCACTCCAGGTGCCAGATAAAGGGTGCTCCCATTGCCAGCAACAAACTTCCCGCAGCAATAAACAGCCAGACCGGTGAAAACTTTTGCTCAGAAACCAGAGGCCTTCCATCATTTTTGCCAAATTTTTTAAAAACACCTACCACTATCGAAAACAAAACAATAGTTATCGCCACAAGCCCTAAGTAGCTAAACCCCTCGTCGCCACGCACCGATATCCGTTGCCATTTCAACCTATCTGCAGCAAACTGCCATACCGGAGAAAACGGAGAAGTGATAATATCCCTGATATGGGTGACACTCTCCAGCGTATTCAATGGAAAAGATGGGCGGTCCGTAACCGGATCTGTGAACGCGATAAACGATTTTATGAAAATAAACAGGGCTGCAGCCGAAATAACAAGCGGCAAGACCTGAACCAGTCGCTGCCGCACCGAAGACCGCAACAGAAGAATGCAGCCAACTGTGTAAAGTGCGATCCACACAAAAATGATCCCTCCCAGGTACAGGTGCATGAACGACATAATGGCACCCATAATAAAAATATACAACGCCCATTTCCACTTCCGGGTTTCATGATAAAGGATGGACCAGTAAAACAGCATGGGAATGGGGCACAAATACGCCAGGCCGAAATGCGCCCGAACACGCATCACCTGAGGCGAGAGCAGGCAAATGAGACAGGCAAAGAGTACAGAAAGCAGTTGTTTAACCCCGAAACGCAATAGTATCTTATAGGTAAACCATATTGCCAATACATAACTGAACGACAAAAGCAGGTTCATAGTGGCAAGCGCATAATGCGCGTCGAGGGGCTGGAACCAATGTAAAAAAGTAGATAAAAAGGGCTGCCCGTCGGCATATATAATATGCTCTCCATAAGGGTAATTCATTCCGTCAAACCAAAATCCCTTGCCGTAAACCGAGTGATATAAAAAGGTAAAATAATTTTTGCCGCAGTCGCCTCCCAGCTCATTTATAACGTGCGTGGGGTCGGTAACCATGTACGACAGCATGAGCGTGGTAGCTGATACCGCAAATACGAGCGCGACTAAAGACCATATAAGAGATGGAGTACTTTTTTTCATTGAAAGTTTTTAGCGAGAAAATGGCCTGCAACCACA
>Ga0364867_10063_pt1 | contig 69754 bp, 73 predicted proteins | sample ExccelAu500001D4_3_FD_206915 | JGI IMG/M metagenome (GOLD analysis project Ga0364867, IMG submission 206915) | Enriched cells from Trout Bog Lake Hypolimnion, Wisconsin, USA - BchlTB.Aug13.5000.01.D4 | ecosystem: Environmental > Aquatic > Freshwater > Lake > Hypolimnion/Profundal zone | place... | reverse complement strand
CTACTTTTTGGGATTTATAATTGTGACTCAAAGCATCACACCGTTAGGTAGCATTCAATCTATAATTGCCGGAGATATCTTGGCAGTAAATTCTGCAATTGAGAAATCCTTGCATTCCGAGGTAACCCTAGTTAATCAAGTAGCGCATTATATTATTAATAGTGGGGGCAAGCGCCTTCGTCCTATGCTGGTTCTGCTCACTGCAGGCTTATTTGGAAAAATCACTCCCCAACACCATCAACTTGCTGCGGTTGTTGAATTGATTCATACCGCCACTTTGTTACATGATGACGTAGTGGATGAGTCAAGTAAACGTCGTGGAAAAAATACAGCCAACGCAATTTTTGGCAATGCCGCTAGCGTTTTAGTGGGTGACTTTGTTTACTCTCGGGCTTTTCAGATGATGGTTGCAGTAGAAAATATGCGCGTGATGGAAGTTCTTAGTAATGCCACGAACGTCATTGCTGAAGGGGAAGTACTACAATTATTAAATATCAACAATGCTGATATTACCGATGCTGATTATCTGCAAGTCATCCATTATAAAACGGCCAAGCTTTTTGAAGCTGCAACTCTCTTGGGCGCTATTATTAGCAATGCCAACCCCAAAGATGAAGTGGCATTAAGTTTATATGGCATGCATATAGGAACAGCCTTTCAACTCATTGACGACGTTTTGGATTTAAGTGGAAATGCCCAAGCAATCGGTAAAAATCTAGGGGATGATTTAGGCGAAGGCAAGCCTACTCTTCCGCTTCTCTTCGCAATGCGAAATGGCAATGCCGAAGAAGCTAAAACGATTAAACACGCAATTGAAAATGGTGGATTAGATGATTTGGCTGTCGTACTTACTGCGGTTGAGCGGACCGGAGCCTTACAACATGTTCGAAACATAGCCGCTAAAGAGTCAGCGCTAGCTTGCGCTGCCATTGCGCACTTTGGTGATTCACCTCAAAAAGCGGCTATGCTTACTTTAGCTGAATTTGCAGTAAGTCGGAATTATTAATCCAGACTAATTATTAGCAGGCATAGTGCCGCCACTTTTTTAATAGTTAATTGAGCACAATCTTTTCACCACTGTCGGCATGATAGTAAGTTAGATGCGCACATTTACTCGTCCCTGCCGTAAGTGAGCCATCAAATAAAGACTTTCCTTCGACATCAACAATGGCATATCCATTATGATAAAGGGTAACCTCAGCGAGCTTAGGGGCTTGCTTTGAACTTTCACGCATTGCAAAACTTACACAGTTTTCTTCTTCGGCCTCAGAATAAACTTCCCACTCGCGCCCACCGGCTAACTGAGATAACCACTGCGGCAAGTCTACCTCAACCCGACAGATAATAGGCTCATCCCATTCTGGATGGGTAATCTCCACTGCATTCTCTTTACTAGTCACTTGCGTCATATTTTTTCCTTATTACTTACAACACCATTATATTATTTAAACAAAACATTTATCGCTATGTTTGTGCTGTGCAGGCAATATTTCAAGTGGCAAAATGCAATATTAATTAATAAAACAATCCACTGCGTCGACACTCCCGGATTAAGTTACAGTTGCGACAAAGAATGATCAATGCCATGATGCGACTCATGGCTTGCATCAGACGCAGGTTAATCTCCAACCCATAAGACGGAAAGCTTTATGCCAGATGAAATCATTGGAATCTCAATTTTCCTTGCGGAAAATAATGGATTTTTTATAGGAATCTCAGTTTTAGCTGGCCTACTAATCGGCAGTTTTTTAAATGTGGTGATTTACCGTCTACCAAAATTAATACAACAACAATGGCAAAATAATTCTCTAGAAATTCAGGGCATTGCGATCCCAAAACGCGAAGAATATAGCATTGTAAGGCCACGCTCAGCTTGCCCACATTGCGGGCAATTGATTCGTGCGTTAGAAAACATACCTATAATTAGCTATTTAATCTTAAACGGTCGCTGTAGCACCTGCAAAAAAGACATTGCCCTCCGATATCCATTCGTTGAAGCACTCACCGGCGTATTGTTTGGACTTATTAGCTGGAAATTTGGATATAGCACTCACACACTATTTGCATTTATATTAGTTAGCGCCTTAATTACGCTTACCTTTATTGACCTTGATACACAACTTCTCCCAGACGACATAACTCTGCCATTAATTTGGATTGGGTTACTTTTTAACTTAAACACAGGTTTCACCAACATCAACTCTGCAGTGATTGGTGCTGTAACTGGCTACCTTTCATTATGGATAGTTTACTGGTTATTTAAATTGATAACTGGCAAAGAGGGCATGGGGTATGGCGACTTCAAACTTCTTGCTGCTTTAGGCGCTTGGTTTGGCTGGCAGTTACTACCTGCTATCATTCTACTTTCTTCTCTATCGGGTGCAATTACTGGTATAGGCGTAATCATGCGGACTAAGCGTAGCAGCGAAATCCCTATGCCATTTGGTCCATTTTTAGCCTTGGGTGGTCTTGCAGCATTATTTTTAGGGAATCAGTTTGTATACTTTAATTTTTCTTAATCAAAATGCTAGAGAAAGCACATGTCATTAATTCAAACTCCTGTAATCGCTCTTACTGGTGGAATAGGTTCAGGCAAGAGTGAAGCGGCCAAACAATTTGTCCAATTAGGAGTTCCAGTCATTGATACCGATGAAATCTCGCGCGCATTAACAACAAATGAGGGCGCGATGATTGAAAGCATTCGCCAAAGTTTCGGTGACATTTTTTTTAAAATAGACGGTAGTTTGGATCGCGCAAAGTTACGCAGGCACATCTTTATACATCCAACTGAACGCCATAAACTCGAGGCCATTATGCACCCTGCCATTTATGAGTCTGCTGTCAAACAGCTGGTTGATAATGAAACTCGGCTCAAACCTCAATATCAAGTATTAGTGCTCCCCCTTTTGTTTGAGAATAACCGATATCAATCCATTGTAGATAAGGTCTTACTCATCGATTGTAGTGAGGAATTGCAAATTGAACGCGCCATGGCACGCAGCCAGTTGAGCGCTAGTGAAGTCAACGCAATGATGTCTGCGCAGGTTCCCAGATCAACGCGATTGGCACAAGCTGATGAGATTGTCGAAAATAATGGATCACTCGCAGAGTTACAAGAAAAAATTACAGAAATAAATAAAAAGTTCATTAGTTCTTGCATAGTTAGCAAATAAATTTAATAATTCATCTCAAGTTAAATTATGCTATTACCGTAGCACTCATTTGGTTAATTATTGATTGAATAATGTCTAGCTATGACTACCCTTTTAACGAACGTATACGCACATTACTACGTGTAGAAGATTTGTTTGCCAAAGTTTTGTATAACATAGAGGCAGGCAATGAAGTTCAGCATCACAGCGCGCTTCTTTCCCTATTGCAAATTTTAGACGTAGTAGATCGTGCCGAACTCAAGCAAGACCTACTGCAAGAACTTGACCGGCAAAAGGTTTCAATGATCTCGTTACGCGGCAATCCCGATATTTCAGCAAAAACCTTAGAAACTATATTGAGTAATATTGATTTTGCCACTAACGCATTACGTGCTGAAGCAACAAAGTTAGGGCAAACGTTGCGAACAAACGAATGGTTAATGAGTATTAAACAACGCGCAGGGATTCCAGGGGGTGTATGTGAATTTGACTTACCCTCTTATCATTTCTGGCTAGGTTTGGGTGAGGCTAGACGCCGAGAAGATTTTAATAGTTGGCTGAACCCATTATTACCTATGCATAAAGCAATAGGTATTATTTTGCATATCTTGCGGGGGAGTGGAGCTTCCACAAATTTAATTGCCATAAATGGTGCTTATCAACAAATGCTTGGTGGAGCCAAACCTGCTCAAATGCTGCGCATAGAAGTTGCAGATAATCTCAATTGCTTTCCTGAGGTAAGCGCTAATAAATATGCAATTAACATACGCTTTAACACCCTTGAATGTTCCCAAAAGCCGCAAAAATATGAAGCAGATGTTAAATTCACCTTAACCTTATGTAATTTATAAGTTATTGCAATCAATAGCCCTTTTAACTTTCTCACAACCAAAGTACATTACGTTTAAGAATTACGAATATGACTTCCATAAAAAAACGCTTAGTTGCATGCCCAAACTGCAGTAATTTTTCAGAATTTTCGCCAACCAATCCCTTTAGACCTTTTTGCAGCGAACGTTGCAAGCTGATTGACTTAGGATTATGGGCAAGCGAGAAATACGCGATTCCTGAAGCGATTAAGATGGATGAAATACCTGATGAGTTTTAAGAAAAGAACCTCTTAACCATAAACATATTAAACCGTAATAACTTTCACTTTTAGCCCATACACTCATTAAAATCTACTATGACCCACTTATCAAAATACACACGTTTCGGCTTCATGCTTTTCATGATGCTCATTGTCAACTCTTTCTCTAATACTTACGCCTCAGAGTCAACGGTCGTTGCCAGCCAGAACCTCGTCAATATAAAAGATGCATGGGTTCGCCCCAGCCACCCTGGTCAAGATACAGGGGCCGCCTACATGACTTTCACAAGTAAGGAAAATGTCACGCTGACACATATCGAAAGTGAGGCGAGCGAAAGCACCAAAATTCACAGTATGACAATGCATAATGGTGTAATGAAAATGCGTATGTTAGATAACCTACCGTTACTTGCAGGAGAACCCTATAAATTGGAACCTGGAGGCTTTCATTTGATGCTACTCAATTTGAAGAAAACACTTAATGCGGGTGACTCAGTCAACTTTGTTCTTTATTTTAAAACTAAAAATCAGACTGAATTTAAGCAATCCCTTACAATCCAAGTAGCCCCAGAAACAGACCCACAGCATTAATTTGGAATAATTTTAATTGGGTCTTCGTCAAATGATGTGTATTTGAAGTTTTAAGAGATTTTCACAACTAATTAAATTCTGTTGATTTCATTTTTTTCACTGGTTCACGATTCACTCTTGACATCCTCCCCATTCTTTAGAAAGGATATATTAGGCTATGCCATCAAACCATTTAACATTGGAGGTATTGCCTAATTCCAAGCGAGATATTGCCATTGAGCATCAAGCCCATCAAACCAAGCCTTGTAAGGGCTGGAAACATCCGTAAGCAGGTATCCTTGACATGAATTTTCATAGTGATATATAAGTTACTATAAAGTCAATGGGCATTGTTGTGGGTAATCATTAGAAACCCTCATGGCAGCGACTAAAGCCGCTAAGCACCATGTAGCTTAATTTTTTCGGCTTTATTTTTTAATACACAAAACTTTACGGATACCCTTTTAATTAAATCCAAAGACCACGCTGCATAGCAATGCCATGTGCTCCATGCAATCTAGCTTCATGTAAGTTAGAAGCTTTCATTCCTCCTAGCGCATACACAGGTAAAGCATAATCTTTAATTAATTCAGTAAAACCATCCCAACCAAGAGGGATAGCATTAGGATGGCTGAGTGTCGACATTACCGGTGATAGCACTATAAAGTCTAATCCAAGTTTTTTCGCGTAATCCAACTGCTCTTTACTGTGACAAGAGGCACTGCATAGAAAATTATCAGGCCTGCATTTCAGACGCATCAAATCTTCTGAAGTAAGATGCACCCCACTGGCATTCAGTTTTGATACCAAATCAAGATCCCCATGAAGACAGCTAGAATTAAGAAAAACTTTAGCCTTGTAGGTGCTTGCCAAAGCTATGACTCGCTTAGCAAATAGTTGGTAAGCCCTAGATGACAGTTGCTTTTCTCTCACTTGAATCATCTGTAACCCATTATCTAAAGCCATTTTTAGGTGTTCGAAGAAAAGCGCATCACTCAGCTCATTTAGATTGGTAATCGCATAAATGAGAGGTAATCCTAATGCATCTAAAATAGGTGCATTAGCAGGCAACATGGGGGAGACACTTAATTGTAGTGGGTTTTGCCAACTTAAAGTCTGTCGCTCTAAACCAAAAGGCTCACCATCCCATGCTACTACTATAAAAAAATATAGTTTAACGGTTTTAGCAGGCGATTCTAAATGACCCCTAGCATCATATTTAGCCGAATAATCAAAACTGCGCGTAAGCCATGGATAGAATTCATTTACCGTAATCCCCAACTCTTCATGCAACTCTCTTTTTAGTGCTTGCTCAGGAGTTTCATTCGCTTCGACTTTACCTCCGGGAAACTCCCAGTAACCAGACCAAGGCTTACCAACTGGGCGTTCTGCCAACAAGACCAATCCGTCCATATGCTGAATGATGCCAACGGCAGCCTCGACTATATTGGGAGTGACCACTTGATCAACAGTTGCGATGGCAATCATAATAAGGGGTGAAGCAGGCTAAAATTAAGACCTATAGTCAGCATTGATTCTGACGTAATCATAGGAGAAATCACAGGTCCAGACTGTGCAACTTGCGTTGCCACGTCCAAGATCTACACGCACTAAAATTTCGGGTTGCTGCATCACGGCTACGCCCTGAGCCTCTTCGTAAGCCACAGCACGTCCACCATGCTCAGCCACTAACACATCACCCAAATACAACTTTAATACATTTACATCCAATTGTTCTACTCCAGCATATCCTATGGCAGCTAGAATGCGTCCTAGGTTAGGGTCTGAAGCAAAAAATGCGGTTTTAATTAATGGTGAATGAGCAATGGCGTAAGCGACTTTTCGACACTCAACCTCATCTTGGCCACCCTCAATTCTGACCGTCATAAATTTGGTGGCTCCTTCCCCATCACGCACAATGGCCTGTGCGAGTTCGACAGCTACTTCAGTTAATGCATCGCGCAACATTGTGAACTCAGCACTGGTTTCACTAATCTCATCGTTCCCAGCCTGATTACTCGCTATCAGAATTAAACTATCATTAGTTGAAGTGTCTCCATCTACCGTAATGCAATTAAAAGACTTATTCACCGCATAATGAATAATGCTATCTAAGGCCTTTGCGCTGACGACAGCATCGGTAGCAATATAGCCCAGCATGGTCGCCATGTTCGGATGAATCATACCCGAGCCTTTGCTAATACCCGTAATCGTAATCTGCTTACCGCCTAACATTATGTTACGAGAACTGCCTTTGGCAACAATATCGGTAGTCATAATCGTCTCCGCTGCATTGAGCCAATTATCTTGTTTTAAATCTGCAATTGCTGCGGGTAAGCCTGCAATCACCTTATCTGTGGGTAATGGTTCTAGAATGACACCAGTAGAAAAAGGGAGTATTTGTTGTGGCTTGAGGTTTAGACTTTTGGCTAAAGCCTCTATCGTTAAATTTGCACGTGATAAACCATCTTCTCCAGTCCCTGCATTCGCACAACCTGTATTCACTAAAAGTGCACGTATCGGCTCTCTGCTCGCTAGGTGGGTTTTGCAAAGCAAAACTGGTGCCGCACAAAATTGATTTTGCGTAAAAACACCTACCACATGACTACCAGCAGCTAAGTGCATCACTAACAGGTCTTTACGATTAGACTTTCGGATATGTGCTTCTGCACAACCTAACCAGACACCATCGACAGGTAATAGACTGGAGGCTTCGGGAGCAATTAGATTGACGGGCATGCGCTTTCCTTTTACTGGCTAGATATTTTTAAATGAAAACCGGAAGCCCCTATAGCCTTCGCCATGAGGTTCCCTCAGGAGAGTCTTCTAAGATAATGCCTACATCGGCCAATTTCTTTCTAATGATGTCAGCTTCAGCAAAGTTCTTTGCTCTTTTAGCTTCATTACGCTGAACAATTAGTGCCTCAACATCTAAACTCAGATTAGATGATTCACTTTGACCTTGCAAAAAGACATTTGGATCAAGTTGCAGCAAGCCAACTATTCCAGCTAAGTTCTTAAGGAGGCAAGCAGCAGCAAGAGATTTTGTCCTATTGACCTCAGTAGCCAAATCAAACAATACAGCAAAAGCTTCAGGCGTATTAAAGTCATCATCCATTGCGGCTTTAAAGTTTATCGCAGGGGCCTGCGTCCAATCAACAGAACTCAAATTCACATCTAATCCACGAAGAGCGGTATATAAACGAGTAAGTGCAACCTTAGCATCATCTAAATGCTGATTAGAATAATTAAGTGGGCTACGATAATGGGCACGAAGTATAAAAAAACGCACCACCTCAGGATCATACTGTTCAAGTACCGTACGTATTGTAAAAAAATTACCTAATGACTTAGACATTTTTTCATCATCTACACGCACAAAACCATTATGCATCCAATAATTGACCATTGGGCATGGCTTACCATCATGACTGTGTGCTGCTTCGGATTGAGCAATTTCATTTTCATGATGCGGAAACTGCAAATCTTGGCCTCCACCATGTATATCAAAGTGATGACCTAGGAAGTGTGAGCTCATCGCTGAGCATTCGATATGCCAGCCTGGACGACCCTTCCCCCAGGGTGAATCCCATGAGGGCTCGTCTGGTTTAGCCGCTTTCCACAACACAAAATCCATAGGATCTTTTTTATGTAAATCAACTTCTACACGCTCACCTGCGCGCAAATCTGACAACGATTTTCCGGATAATTTGCCGTAATCTGCAAAATTGTTCACTGCATAAAAAACATCACCATTTGAAGAAGAATAAGCAAAACCTTTTTCAATTAAGATGCTGATCATTTCTATCATGCTACCAACAAATTCAGTTGCTTTTGGCTCCACAGTTGGGCGCATCACACCCAGTTTTGCAGAGTCTTCATTCATTGCATCAATAAAACGCTGCGTCAGATTTGCAATAGTTTCTTTATTTTCAAGCGCACGTTTAATAATTTTGTCATCAATATCGGTGATATTGCGTACATAGTTAACTTCATAACCAGAAGCGCGCAACCAGCGACAGACCATATCAAATGCCACCATTACCCTTGCATGTCCTAAATGACAGAAGTCGTAAACGGTCATACCACAAACATACAAGTTAACTTTACCAGCAGTAATTGGAGTGAAAGTTTGCTTTTCACGTACTAGGGTATTGTAAATTTTTAGCATAGTATGATTTGTAAGATAGGGATGAATTTATGTTTTTATACAAGTTGGCACAAATTCAGTTTGAAATTGAGCATTCTTAGGAAATATATGGGCTAAAAACAAAATGGTCTATTGGAAGTTACCTAGCCTATTGATAGAATTACGCTTTGATAAACTCATGAAAAAATTATAACACAATGAATAATTTTATTTCAGCATTCACAGTCTCTTTGACTCGCCTTGGCTTGACTGCTGTTGCCTCCATCCTACTTGCTTGCGCTTTATATCCATCAGCCTACGCTGACGAACTTAAAGACATTTCACAAATGGTCGATCAAGGTCATTCAGTGGCTGCGATTGATAAACTAAATACTTACATTACAAGCAATCCCAAAAATGCTCAGGCTTTATTTTTTAAAGGAGTTTTACTGGCCGAACTAGGTCAAAGTGATGAAGCGATTAAAGTATTTTTGGATGTCACAGAAAAATTTCCTGCACTCCCAGAACCCTACAACAATCTAGCTGTGCTCTATGCAAGTAAAGGACAGTTTGATAAAGCGAGAATAGCGCTAGAAGCAGCAATAAAAACTCACCCTAGTTATGCTACTGCACATGATAACTTAGGTGACATTTATGCCCGCATGGCTGCTGAGGCTTACGATAAAGCACTGCAATTAGATTCAAGCAATACACACATTCAAACCAAGCTGTCTTTAATTAAAGATTTATTTGGGACTGGAAACAATACCACCTTGGCAAATAATGATCCGGCTAAAGCAGGAAGCGTAAACCGTAATAGTGAAATTAAACCTGTTTCTGCAAAAAACTCTGAAGTAGTTGTAGATAAACATACCAGCAACAATCCTATGAAAGTTGATGATAACAATCTGCTTACAACTATTAAAAATTGGTCAGAAAGTTGGTCAGATAAAAATCTAGACAAGTACTTTGCAAGTTACAGCAGTAACTTCAAACCAGCTAAAGGTGAAAGTCGTAAATCATGGGAAGCTCAACGCCGCGAGCGCATAACAAAGCCCAAGAAAATAAGTGTAGAGTTGTCAAATATCAGCATTACACCCATCGATAACAATAAAGCAAAAGTACATTTCAAACAGTCATATCGCGCTGGAAACAAGCCAATTTACACATCAAAAACACTTTTAATGACAAAGTCTGGCGACAATTGGTTGATTGAACAAGAAATAGTGGCTGAGTAAAAGAGTGTAATTAATGAAACTTATTAAGATTTCAGATTTATTTATAATTATACCTCTGTGGTTGGGTTCATCTAAAAACCTCGGGCATCTGATTAATGTTTAAAAATAAAAAAGGGTTAACCTATTTACTTTTAGCGGGAATGACCTTTTTGCCTTGGAATGTCACCGCAATCAATCGGGCCAGCTTTGCCTTTTATCCATCAAAGTCTGCCTTGAGTAGTGCGAACGATCTCTCTGAAAATTTATTGGCAGAGAGTTTGATTGATATTACACAAGGTAAGAATCAGTTAGCCATTCAAAACATAGATAAATTACTACTAACAACGCCCAATTTCAATCTTGCCAATTTAATACATGGCGATTTATTAATGGCTAAAGCGCAATCGCTTCAAGGTTTTGGTGACAATGCTAGTAAAAATTCTGTTGCCATTAAAGATTTGCAAGATGAAGCCCGCGTTCGTTTAGCCTACTACTTATCTAATAAAAATTCTGACAAACTACCCAATTTATTACTAGCTCCAAATTTGGAACAAGATCATGTGATTGTGGTTGATACTGATAAATCGCGACTTTACGTATATAAAAACGATCATAATACCTTGAGTCATGTTGCGGATTATTATGTCACAGTTGGTAAAAATGGAACCGACAAACAGACTGAGGGCGACAAACGAACTCCAATTGGTGTTTATTTTGCAGGGAAAAAATTATCTCGACACTTAGCTGATATTTACGGGGATAGCGCCTATCCGTTGAGTTATCCGAATGATTGGGATTCGCTGCATAATAAAAAAGGTTCAGGCATATGGTTGCATGGAACACCGAGCAGTACTTACAGTCGCCCACCAAGAGCAAGTGATGGTTGTATAGTTCTTACCAACAAGGATCTAGCTATGCTTGAACCGTTTTTACAGAGCGGTAAAACACCAGTCATTATTGTGAACAATCTCAAATGGCTAGATCCTAAAGAAGTTTACCTTGGGAAGAATAGATTGGACAAAGCGTTAGATAACTGGCTAGAAGATTGGAAGTCACAAGATACCGATAAATATTTATCCCATTATTCTCGAAAATTCTCCAGTAATGGTATTAATTACAAGCAATGGTCTGATCATAAAACTCAAGTTCAAGCCAGTAAATTAAAAGTCGATATATCAATATCACATATCAGTATGTTTAGTTATCCAGGGACAGAAAATACTTTGGTTGAAGTCGATTTTATGCAGAACTATACTAGCCAAAATTTAAGTAACAAAATGCAAAAACGTCAGTATTGGGTATTGGAAAACAATAACTGGAAAATAATCTATGAGGGAGCCGTCTGACTTTACTGTATAAACATCAATTTCAAAAGACAGATTACATCTATAGTTAATTAAGGAACACTATGCGCCAACTTTATGCTTTTTTTACATTTTTACTTTTAACTATCTCTGTTCTTGGCAGCGAGACAGCATTAGCTGCGAATCCGCAATTGTTATTTGAAACCAATCATGGTAATTTTGTAGTAGAGCTTTACCCGGACAAGGCTCCTAAAACTGTCGCTAATTTTATTGAATATGTAAATGCAGGCTTTTATAAAGACACCATTTTCCATCGTGTCATTAATCGCTTTATGATTCAAGGTGGTGGCTTTACTGCCGACATGGTGGAAAAAGAAACGCGCGCACCTATTGTCAATGAAGCTGGCAATGGTTTGCTTAATGAGATAGGCACTTTGGCAATGGCGAGAACAGCTAATCCAAACTCAGCAACTGCACAGTTCTTTATCAACCTTGAAAATAACCAATTTCTCAATTACCAAAGTCCAGATCCAGAACTCATTGGCTATTGCGTATTTGGCCGCGTACTTAAAGGGATGGATGTAGTACGTGAAATTGCATCCTCTCCTACAGGTAGTTCTGGCCCCTATACCGATGTACCTAAATCTAAAATTGTCATTCAACAAGTTAAAGTCGTCACTAAACCTTAGTCGACAAATAACTTTCACTTTTTTTAAAATTATTTATAAGGATTTTTTATGGTTAAACTACTCACTAACTTCGGCGAAATTACGATTGAACTTAATGCAGAAAAAGCGCCGATAACAGTGGCTAACTTTTTGCAATATGTTGACAACGAATCTTTTAATGGCACTATTTTTCATCGTGTAATTGATGGCTTTATGATCCAAGGTGGTGGATTTGACATCAATATGAATCAAAAAGAGTCATTAGCAGAAATTCAAAATGAAGCTAATAATGGATTATCTAACGACATCTATACCGTAGCGATGGCGCGTACATCAGCGCCACACTCAGCGAGTAGCCAGTTTTTTATCAATGTAGGCAATAATGATTTTCTTAACCATACTAGTCCAACATCAAGCGGTTGGGGCTACTGCGTTTTTGGTAAAGTCATTGCCGGTATGGATGTCATTGATAAAATCAGGAAAGTGGCTACAGGCAGTCGCAAGGGTCATCAGGACGTGCCAGTTGAAAATGTCATCATCGAAACTGCTACCCGTAGTTAGTTACAACAATATTTTCAAAGATAGCTTCAACATAGCACCATGCTAACAAACGATAATAAGTCAGGGGGCCTCTTAGTTAACCCTGACTTATTCATCTCAGACTTGCACCTATGTGCAAGTCGTCCTGAGGTGAAGGCGACCTTCTTAACTTTCTTAAAAAATAATGTCGCTCATGCTCACTCACTCTATATTTTAGGGGACTTGTTTGAATACTGGGCTGGCGATGATGAAATAGAATCCGCTGAACATCAAGCACTCATAAAAGCCTTTCAAGACTTAGTAAGCAAAGGCGTAAAAGTCTACTTAATGCATGGCAATCGAGACTTTCTTATTGGGGAGGACTTCTGCACCTCCACCAACATACAACTACTTGCAGACCCAACTTTGATTACACTGCATGGTCAACGTGTCCTATTAAGCCACGGCGATGCTTTATGTACAGATGACGTTGACTATCAGAAATTCCGGCAACAGGTAAGAAACCCACAATGGCAACAAAACTTTCTAGGGCAATCCTTAGTCAGTCGTAAACTACAGATAGAGGAGATAAGACTACGTAGTGAAGAAGAAAAGTCTCAGAAATTAGCGGAAATTATGGATGTTAATCAAGAGGCTGTTGAAAGTTTGCTTCGCATTTATGATTACCCAGAATTTCTGGTTCATGGGCATACCCACCGACCTAATAAACACCTATTACAATTAGATGCTCATCCAGTAACCCGATGGGTGTTAGGTGATTGGTATGAGCAAGGTAGTTATCTGGCTTGTGACCAGAATGGTTGGAAAGCCATGAGGTTGTAAAGAATTAAGCTCTAGCGCTTTTAACCTCACTAGCACGTGTATCAGCCGCTAGTTTATCAAGTACCCCATTGATGTATTTGTGACCATCAACACCGCCATAAATCTTCGCTAACTCAACACCTTCGTTAATTACCACGCGATACGGAATACTTAAATCAAACATTAACTCACATCCGGAGATTCGTAAGATCGCATGCTCTACTGGGCTTAACTCAGCTAAAGGTCGATCAATGAAGTTAGCAAGTTTAATGTCTAATTCATCATCGTGAGCAACCACTGCTTCTAACAATTGCTTGAAATAAGCCTCATCTGCTTTATTGTAATCTGGATCTTCAGTCATATCACGAAAAATAGAGGCTAATGTAGACTGATTTAACATGCCACGATAAACAGCCTTTAATACCAATTCGCGTGATTTTCTGCGATTTTGACTTGCACCTTTTTTAGCAAAACTTTTTTTGACTGGCTTAGTATCAGTGCTTGAAATATGAACTTCTGGTTTACCCGCAATCAAAGTGGTAAGTGCCACGTGCTCTGCTTCTGATTTTTCCACTTCAATCATAAAGCTCTGACCAAATTAAACATTTCAACGGCCACCTGTGCAGCCTCTGCACCTTTAATATGCATACGTGCAATCGCTTGATCATCATCTTCTGTCGTCAGGACAGCATTAGCTACAGGGACACCAGTATTCAACTGAACTTCAGAAATGCCACGCGCAGATTCATTAGCAACAATTTCAAAATGATAAGTCTCGCCACGAATTATTGCACCTAATGCAATAAGAGCATCAAATTTTTCACTTAATGCCATATGCTGCAAAATCAAAGGGACTTCCAGAGCGCCAGGCACAGTTGCTACAGTAATGGCATTGTCGCTAACACCAAGCTTCAGCAGCTCTGCTTTACATGCGCTGAGTAATCCATCACCAATGTCACTGTTAAATCTTGACATTACGATACCTACTTGCATGTCTGCACCATTTAAACTTTTCTCAATTTCTCTCACTTTTGCTATCCTTAAGTAATGCTTAATTTACATAACATACAATTTTACAGTATATCGGCAGCTTGTTTAGCCTATATCTTAGTGAAATAAAATTGCTGCTTTTTGTATAGTGCTCCAGATACCATAACTAATGGGAATCAGTACCATAGTCCACGCAGCAGCTACGAGCCAATTATAACTGGCAGAATTTGTAGTTTTTAGACTAACCACTTTACTTTGACTCGTTGCTAACGATTTCTCATGGGCAAGCTTATGCTCAGTTGCCAACTCTTTATCCGTCATATAGTACTTATCATCCACTGGCTTCACTAGGAAGTTAGCAATAAAACCAACCACTAACATGCCAGCTAACACTAAAAAGATTGGCGCATAAATTTGATCATAAGCAACACCTGCTCCCAATCTGGTGTCATGCATATAATTTACAATTACTGGTCCCAAAATACCCGCTGTTGACCATGCTGTAAGTAGACGTCCATGAATCGCACCGACAAATTGGGTACCAAACATATCTGCTAAATAAGCAGGAATAGTTGCAAAACCACCGCCATACATAGATGCAATCATACAGAAGCTAGCTACAAATAAAGCAAGCGACTTAAGTCCTGCCATATAGGTCATTGTGCAATACATCGCAATACCCAAAATGAAGAAAATATAGTAAGTACGTTTACGACCTAGTTTATCTGATGAAGTAGCCCAAACGAAACGCCCTAAAATATTAAAAATGGAAATTAGGCCAACGAATCCTGCCGCCACTGAGGCTGCCGATGCTGTTAATAATAAATCCTTTTTAATATCAGCAAAACCAAGTCCAACCTGCCCAATAAGAGCGCCTCCGAACGTCTCCTGAAGCATTGGTGCAGCGGCACCGATAATTCCGATACCTGCTGAAACATTCATACATAAGACTAGCCATAACAACCAAAATTGAGGAGTTTTATGCGCATTATTTAAATGTACATGTCGCGATGCAATCATGGTATTTTTCTTATTTGCTGGTGGAGTCCAATTAGCTGGCATCCATCCTACTGGAGGCACTCGGTAGCCAAGTGATCCACCTAGCATAAAGAGAAAATAAATTGCTGCTAATGCTATAAAGGTTTGCCATACACCCGCGCTGGTGGCTGTTGCAAAATGACTCATTAATTTGGTAGCAAGCGGCGAACCTATCATGGCGCCACCGCCAAATCCCATAATCGCCATGCCGGTAGCCATTCCGCGACGGTCAGGAAACCACTTAATTAATGTTGATACCGGTGATATATAGCCTAAACCTAAACCAATCCCACCGATTACGCCAGAGCCTAGCCACATGATCCATAACTGATGGAGATAAACACCGTAAGCTGAAATCAGCAAGCCACCGCACCAACATAACATGGAAACCAAGCCAGCCTTACGCGGACCAGCACGCTCTAGCCAACCACCCCAAAGTGCCGCAGAGCAACCAAGTAGGACAAAAAATAACGTGAACATCCAACCCAAATCAAACTGCGTCCAGTTACAGTCAGTGGCAAATAAAGCTTTAGTTGTTCCTGAAATTTTTTCTGCAAAAGTAGTGGCCCCAGCAGCACAAGCTAACAAGGGTTTCCCATCATCGCCCACAAGAGCGCTTCCAAGGGGCTTCCAAAAAACGCTGAAGCCATACGCCATTCCTATAGACAAATGAACCGCCAATGCGGCCGGAGGTACTAGCCAGCGATTAAAATTTGCATTAGCGGTAATATACTCTTTTGAAAAAAAATCAGACATTTGTTCCCCTTGAAACCGTTATTAATTTTTATTTGCCCATTATTAAATGAGTCTTTTATCAATCTTGTTACAAACTGTCACAAATTGCAAATTACTTTTTTATGAAAATTAACTCCAGCATGATTTTTGTCATTAATTCTTAACAATAGAGTCATAAACTATCAACTATATTAAACTAATACCTAAAAAGTTAAGAGAAAAATATGCCAGCTAATATATTAGTCGTTGAAGATGAACCTGCAATTCAAGAACTGCTCGCTCTCAATATTACTCAAGCTGGACACAATGCAATGCGCGCACTAAGCGCTGAACATGCTCAGGAATTGCTTCGCGAAACTATGCCAGATTTGATATTATTAGACTGGATGTTGCCGGGTATTAATGGATTAGAATTTGCGCGTAAATTGAAGTCTGACCCACTCACCAAATCTATTCCTATCATTATGCTCACCGCACGTGGTGACGAATATGACAAAGTACGAGGCCTAGAAGTGGGTGCTGATGACTATGTGACCAAGCCATTTAGCCCAAGAGAACTTAATGCACGCATCAAGGCGGTATTACGTCGTCGCGCACCTCAAATGACTGATGACCCCATAGAAGTCAGTGGTCTTCGCTTGGATCCGACAACCCATCGCGTAATTGGTCAAGATAAAATAATCGACTTAGGTCCTACTGAATTTAGACTACTACATTTTTTTATGTCTAATGCAGAGCGCGTTCATACCCGCAGCCAATTGCTAGATAAAGTTTGGGGTGATCGAGTCTTTGTTGAAGACCGTACAGTGGACGTTCATATACGCCGTTTACGTAATGCACTTTCCGTTTCCGGACATCAAAATTTAATTCAAACTGTTCGCGGTGCAGGCTATCGTTTGTCTGTGCAGTAAAATTTACTTACTGCCTTGCAATGAAGTTTTTTAGGCGACTTTAACCCTGCAGAAACTTGTTAATTATTAATTGATGGCTACATCTATATTACGCACTTCAAAAACCTCGTTATAATTAAGTCAGATTTTCTGAGAAAGGTTTTAAAGTGCAAGATATCCGCTGGAATGCGTTTTGGCTAAGCTTAATTCTAACCGTTATTTGTCTAGCTATCTGGGCCAGCACTAACGCAGTCGCAGCCCTTCTAGTACTTTCGTCAATATTAATCTATTACCTTTTCAGTCACCTATTTTGGTTACACAAACTTAATCTATGGCTTAAAAAACCAGTTCTCAATCAAATTCCGAATGGCTCAGGGGCATGGGAAGATATATTTGTCGCCTTACATCAAGAATATCGTAGGCACTCAAGAAACCAGATGCAGCTAAGCTCTGTACTTGGCCGCTTTAGTCATGCTGCCAGCGCGCTTCCTGATGGCGTAGTTCTCTTGAATGCTCTTAACGAAATTGAATGGTGTAATCCACCTGCTGAAGTCAAGTTAGGACTGGATTTGAAAAAGGATGAAAATCAACCTATTACCTATTTAGTGCGTCATAGTGATTTTGTAAAGTATTTACAAAAACAAGACTATTCTGAGCCAATAAAACTTAAGTCATGGCGAAACTTTGATGTCACATTAGAGATACAGTTGATTCCTTATAGCAGTAAACAGAAGTTACTTATTTGTCGTGATGTGACTCAACTAGAAAAAATTGAAATGATGCGCCGTGACTTTATTGCAAACGTCTCGCATGAACTTCGCACCCCAATTACCGTAGTGGGCGGCTTTCTTGAGACGCTCTTGGATACAGAGGGTGCTTTGGATGAGCGTACCAGAGGCTATTTCAATATGATGCAAGACCAAACAACGCGCATGCGACTTCTAATCAATGATTTGCTAACGCTTTCTAACATAGAGAGTAATGTTGTTTCCCCAGAAAGTACTGAAATTGAAATGCAGCCATTACTCAATATGATCATTAACGACGCTAACGCTCTTAGCCGTGGCAAACACAAAATTATTGCCCATATTGATAAACATCTTAATTTAATAGGTGCCACAGGAGAGTTACAAAGTGCCATGAGCAACTTAATCAACAATGCCATCCGCTACACACCCGACGGGGGCGAAATCATAGTGACCTGGGAAAAACGAAATGATCAAGCCGTATTTAGCGTTAAAGATAATGGTATCGGCATTGAACAGAAACATATAGATCGCTTAACCGAAAGATTTTATCGTGTTGACAGCAGTCGAAGTCGCGATACTGGTGGCACTGGCCTAGGGCTATCTATCGTAAAACATATACTGACTCGCCATGAAGCAAAACTTGAAATTAATAGCGAATTGGGGATAGGAAGCATATTTAGTGAAATATTTCCCAAAGAACGCATCATTCAAAAGCAAATGGTCTGACTCTAAAATTGGCCATAATTTAGTGATGAAAGCTTTATGCAACATTTTAATTCCGTTGTTGATATTCATATTAGCATCATGCACTAACACCCCACTAATAGACAAATCTTCTGGAAAACCAATACCTGAAAAAACCGACCGAAGTACTATTAACCAGTTAGCTAAAAGTGATTTTGATCGCATGGCTGATGTGGAGATAAACGAGAACACAGAAAGTCTGCGTCGGCTAATGTTAAAACTCTATAAGCGTAATCCACATGAACTAAAAAAAAGCACCTCGGACGTTGCTGAAAAAATGGTGGACTGGGTATTTAATGGTGAAACACAACATCATTACAAGTTTGAATCGATGCAAAATATACAGGATACTGATGCCATCTTTTTAGCTTTTAAGCATGACTACAGCGGAGACCGCGTTCTGGCTTTTATTGTAGGATTACAGACCATGTTATTAAAAGCACATAATGGAAAAACGGACTTCTATCTGACTGATAATTTAGATCCACAACATATCTACAATGCCGCTAGAAACTTTGAAATTGCCGCATGGAAGATCTCTAATGCCAGAGATGATCAAGGTAATCTCTATTTACTTACCAATGACATCATTGCAACTGATAAAAATTTATCCTTTGAACGAGAGTTTGGAAAAATAATAGGTCGCACAGATTTGTACGCAATTGCTTTGGCTGAAAAATCACAGCGATTTATTTCGCGTGTCATACAAAATCTTGGCACAGCGATGTTCCTGCCTTTTAAGTAAGCCACTTCCAGCCTAAGATAAGAGGACTCTTGCGGGCAAATTTTTAATGTGTGTGAGGATGGTCGTGATGGTGATGATGATGACTGGCGCTTGTTATTATTTTATGATCATGCCCACCGCAATCTTCGATCTCAATTTGAATGGTTGTATGACTTATTCTGAAATCATGCTCAAGAACATGCTCCACTTCCTCTTGAATACATTGAGCCGAACTCACCAGTTGTTCTTCTACTACAATATGGCAACTACAAACAATTAATCCTGAAGAGACCGTCCATACATGTAAATCATGTGCACTTACAACACCCTTTACATTCAAAATTGACTGCTCTACTTTTGCAAGCTCTAATCCGACAGGTATTGCTTCTAAAAGCATCTGGATGGATTCAGTGAAAATACTCCACGAACTCCATAAAACCAGCAATGCAAATAGGATTGATACAATAGGGTCTGCAATAAACCAACTAGTCAATGTGATTACAATACCAGCAATGACAACGCCTAAGGAAGCAGCTGCATCTCCCAGCATATGTAAATAAGCACTTCGTATATTTAAATTCTCTTTAGCAGCTGCGGTGAGCCACCAAGCAATTCCAGAGTTCAAAATGATCGCTAACAGCGCCATCCATATCATAGGTATGCTTTGCACAGATTCTGGCATTTGCAGGCGTTGAATTGCCTCCCAAAATATCACTAGCGCCATTGTCACCAAGCCAACAGCGTTGACGAGTGCGACCAAGATTCCAACACGGTGGTACCCAAATGTACGTTTATTATCTGCTGGTTTAGTGGAAATCCATAAAGCAAACGCTGACAGAGCCAACGCTAATGAATCAGCAAAGTTATGGCCAGCATCAGCCATAAGCGCCAAACTATTAGACTTATATCCTACCAACGCTTCACCTAAACAAAATGTAAAAGTGATCGCTGTAACGAGCCACATTGTCCTACTAGAAATTCCTTCGCTGTGTGCGTGTGAGCCCGACATATTTAATTTCTTTCTTGAGAGCGATTAATATTGAGTGCTTTTTAATTTTACATCATTGACTCCAGTCTTCGGAGTGCTATTAATGAATAGGACTTGAAATTTCGACGCAGAGGGTTTCTAACACTTCACTAAACCTTTGCCTAAAAGTCCCCTTCGGAAAATTGTTAAATCGATGGTCAATCCTCAGGCAATAAAAAGGGCGGTTTATCCGCCCTTGATACTATAAGTCGCAGCATAATAGCTGCATCAAAAGTTATTTAGTTACTGCTGGTTTTGCTACCATTTTCTTTGCTTTTGCTGCATGCTTCTTAGCTTTTTTATGCGTAGCTTTAACAGTTTTTGCTGGTTTAGCTTCTGTAGCTAATGGTTTAGCCTCTGAAGGTGCAGGTGCAACAGAAGCTGCAGCAGCTTTAGTCATATCTGCAGGTTTAGCAGCATCAGCTGCAAATGCTGCTGAGCCTAAAGACAATGCAAAAGCACCAGCTAATAATGTTGCTAATAATTTGTTCATTTTAATCTCCAAAAATAAGTCAGTATTTGTTAACAAAGCTGGTTAAGAAGTTTATTTCGTCTGTCACCATGTAAATCATCATAAGCCTTGAAACTGTCACAAACCTTACAAATTTATTTATTTTCCGATAACTATGATCCTAACGTCAAAATCAGGACTATTAGTTTTTCTTATATTTTACCATTCTCAATCATAATGATATTTTCTGTAATTTGCTGCACTTCGTCCATTGAATGGCTAATATAAATCATGGGGATGCTAATTTCTTCAGCCACTCTTTTTAAGAAAGGCAATATCTGACCCTTAAGTCTATCATCTAAAGAGGCCAACGGCTCATCAAGCATCAGCAACCTAGGTGAACTTAGCAAAGCTCGCCCCAGTGCCACACGCTGTTTCTCACCGCCTGAGAGGTGGTGTGGTGGTTTCTTTAATAAGTGGCCAATTTCCAACAATTCTAAGACTTGATTAACACTAACGTGTTGATTCTGGATAGAAGCTAAATTAACACCATACAGCAAATTATTTTCAACTGTTAGATGTGGGAATAATCGACCTTCTTGAAAAACCAAGCCTACTCTGCGCCTATATATAGGAATATTGATACCTAACCCACTATCAAAAAGGCATTCGCCTTCAATTGAGATACGTCCATGAGATGGTTTAATAATGCCAGCGATAATGCTGAGTAATGTACTTTTTCCTGAACCAGAAGGTCCAAATAGTGCATTAACACGTTCATTTGCAATCAAATTCACATCCAGTATGAAGTCTTTACGCTTGAAATTAACGTTGACTTCAATCATTAACGTTGCCTAATTTTTTATATGCAACACGCTCTAAACGATCACTTAGCATTAAAGCGCCTAAAGCCAATAATAAACTGAGCACTACCAAACGCATCGCTGAGGCATCACCACCCGGAACTTGTGTGTAGGTATAAATAGCTAGCGGCAAGGTCCGAGTAACGTTTTCGATATTACCGACAAAAGTGATGGTTGCACCAAACTCACCCAAACTTCGACTAAATGCCAACACTAGCCCCGTCAACACTCCTGGAAATGATAAGGGTAGCGTGATGGTAAAAAATACTTTTATTGGATTGGCGCCTAAAGATGCAGCTGCCAGTTCCAATTTATGATCGACTTGTGAGATTGCCAATCTAGCCGAGCGGACCATGAGAGGGAAAGCCATCACTGCAGACGCTAAGACGGCACCTATCCAGGTAAATGCAATACTCATATGGAAATGCTTATATATGAAATTTCCAATAAACCCTTGCCTCCCTAATACGAGTAAAAGTAAAAAACCAGGCACAACTGGTGGCAATACAAGTGGTAGATGAACCAAGCCATCAATTAACGATTTTCCGAAAAATGATTTTTTGGCAAGTATCCATGCCATTAGAATTCCGGGGATACAAATAGCGACTGTGCAGCATAAAGCTACTTTTAATGAAAGAACTAGTGCTGAAACTTCCGAGGGTGTGAAACGTAGAAAATCGAACATCGTTTATCGCGTTACTGGCGTAAAGCCAAATTTTAAAAAAATCCGACTTGCATTATCGGATCTCAGGTATTTGTAGAAATCTTGCGCTTTAGGACTTGCGGTCTTTAACATTGCCAATGGATATAAAATTTGGTCATGAGTGGCATCCGGTAAAAGTGTAACCACTTCAATCCTTTCCGAAAGTTTAGCATCAGTTTCGTAAACGATACCGGCTTCACACTCTCCTCGCTCAACAAATACTAATGCCGCACGAACATCTTGAGTGCCTACTATGCGTCCTTTAATACCATTCCACCAATTGAGATTCATTAGCGATTGCTTTGCATAGATCCCTACGGGAACAGATTCAGTTTCACCAACACATAACTTGCCCTTAAATGCTTGAGGAAGATTAAAGTCTTTTTTTTCAACTTCAACTTTAAATGACTTACCCTTAGGTGCAATCATCACCAAGTGATTAGTTAGTAAGTTGCGTCTTGATGCCGAATTAATGAAGCTTTTGTCTTGTAAATAATTCATCCACTTGGGATCTGCAGAAATATAAATGTCTACTGGCGCACCATTTTCAATTTGTTTAGCCAAAGTAGAAGACGACCCATAGGAAGTTTGTATTTGCACCAATTCATCTTGCTCGTATGCACCAACTATCTCCGACATTGCATTCGTCAAGCTAGCTGCAGCAAATACTGTAATATTAGTATCGGCTGTGGCTAATGTTGAGGCTAAAGCCAACATTGTGAGCATTGTATAAACTACCAGTACTTTCATCATAAATAGTTCCGATTTAGCTCAACACTTTCATTGATGCTTATTATGCCATGTTTGACTCATATGACTATTCCGCTTAGCATAGAGATCGATTAACGCGACTTTTAAATACGCATGGATTTTAAATTAAAGATTAGGATTTCTAATGGTAAAGATACAGCCATGGGGCCAGGTAAGGCTCAATTACTTGAGGCTATTCAAGAATGTGGCTCCATTTCTAAAGCAGCAAAAAAGATGAATATGTCCTATCGTCGTGCATGGGAGCTCGTTAATATAATGAATCAATGTTTTAAAACACCTCTAGTGATTACTTCCCATGGGGGCATTCATGGTGGCGGCGCAGAAGTTACTCCATTAGGACTTTCTATTCTTCATACTTATCGAAATATAGAAGCCATTTCTACAAGTTCGGCCAATCAAGAACTTAGTTCAATCTTCTCACACCTCGTTCAATCATAGCTCCAGCATAAACTTTGAATTTTCTGGGTACTTAGAACGTTATTCTTGCCGATGAAGACCAACCGCGATTATATGCATTCGAGCTTGAGTCTGAAATGGCATTCTGGTATCCAGCACCTTCTGAATGTCATTTTTAATCTCAAATCAAGTTCGTTAAATGCGAATGGATGCACTATATAAACTTCCGGTAAGAATTAAAAAGAATTATTATTTATATGTGTATAGCTAAATGGAATATAAATGCTAATTATAAGAAAAAAGTATAAGTTAATACCAATAAATTATTAAATGTTAAGCATCCGATTTGCTAAAGTAGTCTACTAACATCAAGTTAGTATTGCTACTTGCATAATAGATTAATGAAAGGGACTCTAATGGCTAAATGGTTTGAGGATAATGCGAAGTCTATTGGGCATACACCGCTCGTTAGACTGAATCATATTACTGATGGTGCGCATGCCATGGTGTTAGTAAAGATTGAAGGACGCAATCCAGCTTATTCTGTGAAGTGCCGCATTGGGGCTGCGATGGTATGGGATGCTGAACAGCGTGGATTGCTTGGACCAGGTAAGGAATTGGTAGAACCTACCAGTGGCAACACTGGCATTGCGCTAGCTTTTGTTGCTGCAGCAAAAGGAATCCCGCTAACATTGACAATGCCGGAAACTATGAGCATAGAACGGCGTAAATTATTAGTGGCTTATGGGGCAAAGCTTGTGCTTACTGAAGGCACTAAGGGAATGAGTGGCGCTATTGCCAAAGCAGAAGAAATTGTGGCATCCGACCCTAATCGTTACGTACTGTTACAGCAGTTTAAAAACCCTGCAAACCCGGCTATTCATGAATCAACAACTGGGCCAGAAATTTGGGATGATACTGAAGGTAAAATCGATATCTTCGTTTCCGGCGTAGGTACCGGCGGAACCATTACTGGCGTATCCCGCTACATTAAAAAAACTAAAGGGAAATCCATTCTTACTGTTGCCGTAGAGCCTGCCGCAAGCCCAGTGCTAACGCAACATCGCACAGGTGCTGAATTAAAACCAGGCCCTCACAAAATTCAAGGGATAGGTGCTGGCTTTGTACCTACTATATTAGATCTTTCTTTAGTAGACGAAATTGAGCAAGTATCGAACGAAGATGCGGTTCTTTATGCGCAACGCTTAGCGCGTGAAGAAGGAATTTTGGCCGGCCTTTCTTGCGGCGCAGCTGTGGCAGTTGCCATACGTTATGCGCAAAAATCTGAACATGCGGGCAAAATTATAGTAGTGGTCTTACCTGACTCAGGTGAGCGTTACTTAAGCTCTATCTTGTTTGAAGGCTTGTTTGATGCTCAGGGAATTGCAGTTTAATCAGAAGCATAAAACACCTCCGGGTGTTTTATGCTTCAGTGAATACTTCATTATTAAGACTTCACAGCCAAACGACATTGTAACGATTAAGGACACATCACCTTGTCGATGTTAAGAAACTATAATAGCACTTTCTCAATACCACCTTTGTTCACACGCTCTACATATTCTTGCATCCAGTTGTCACCTAGAATATGCTTAGCCATCTCAACTACAATGTAATCAGCTTCGATTCCAGTGTCTTCACCATACCTCGACAACCCTTGCAAACAGCTTGGGCATGAGGTGAGAATTTTAACTTTCTCTTCAGGGGCTCCCACTGTTAAGCCCATTTTATCCAACCCTTTTTCTAGTTCTTCTTGCTTACGCATTTTGACCTGCGTTGCAATATCTGGACGGTCTACCGCAAACGTGCCGCTCTCACCGCAACAGCGATCATTCAACTGGACATCAGTTCCCATTAGTTTATTGGTAACTTCCAAAGGCTTATAAGTCTTCATCGGGCTATGGCATGGGTCGTGGTACATATAGCGCGTACCCGATACGCCTTGCAAGCGCATATCTTTTTCCATCAAATACTCATGAATATCAAGCAAACGGCATCCAGGGAATATTTTTTCAAATTGATATTTCTGTAATTGATCCATACAGGTACCACAAGACACAATCACCGTTTTAATATCTAAATAATTCAACGTATTGGCAACGCGATGGAAAAGCACGCGATTATCTGCAGTAATTTGCTGACCTTTATCATGGTTACCACTCGCAGTCTGTGGATAGCCGCAACATAGATATCCTGGTGGTAATACAGTAATGGCGCCGACTTCATAAAGCATCGCTTGCGTCGCTAAACCCACATTCGAGAATAAACGCTCAGATCCGCAACCTGGAAAGTAAAATACAGCCTCTGAATCCTCGGTTACTTTTAGAGGATTACGAATCACCGGAATCATACTGTCATCTTCTACCCCTAGTAGTGCGCGAGACGTTTTAGTCGGCATTGCTTTGGGCATAGGTCGGTTAATAAAGTGCACGACTTGCGCTTTAATTTCTGGTTTACCTACAGTAGCTGTAGGTCTAATTTTCTCTTTAAGTAAGCCAAACCTCTTAGCCAAACCATGGGCAAAACTTTGTGCTCTATACCCTATAGTCACCATCATTAAGTGCAAAAATTTGATCGTCGCAGGATCTTTAGCATTCAAGAATGCCATACCTGCAGCAGTCACTGGGTTAAATCTCTTTTTCCCCTGCTCACGTAAAAAATTACGCATGGAGATAGAGACTTCTCCAAAGTCAATATCCACTGGACAAGGATTTAGACATTTATGACAAACGGTACAATGGTCAGCGACATCATTAAACTCATCAAAATGCTTAAGCGATATCCCGCGACGCGTTTGCTCTTCATACAAAAAGGCTTCTATCAGTAGTGAGGTCGCTAGGATTTTGTTGCGCGGCGAGTACAAGAGATTGGCACGCGGCACGTGGGTAGTGCATACCGGCTTACATTTTCCACAACGCAAACAGTCACTAATGGAGTCTGCAATATCACCTATTGCAGACTGCTCCATAATGATTGACTCTTGCTCCAACAATCCAAAGCTAGGTGTATAGGCATTTTCAAGTCCAGAACCAGCCAACAACTTACCTTTATTAAAGTGTCCATTTGGGTCAACTTTGTTTTTGTAAGTCGTAAAATTATCAATCACAGATTGATCTAGAAACTCCATTTTTGTAATACCAATGCCATGCTCACCTGAAATCACGCCATCTAAGCTTGTAGCTAATGCCATTACGCGTGCGACGGCAGTATGAGCCGCTTGCATCATTTCGTAGTCATCAGAATTCACTGGAATATTGGTATGAACGTTTCCATCACCCGCATGCATATGCAATGCAATAAAAACACGACTTTTCAGTACTTTTTTATGTATTTCTTCACACCCATCAAGTATCTTTTGATATTCTCGTCCTGCGAAAATATCAGCCATTGGTCTTTTGAGTTCTCGCTTCCAAGAGATGCGCAAGTCATAAGATTGCACTGCTCGGAATAAATTTTCATATTGATCTAGTGAATTGCCCACATCTCCAAGCACAGACACAGGTGCATCCAAACTATTAAGAATTAAACTCCAACGCTGACGCAATTCATTAATCAACTGCACGGCCATGACTTGCTTACCATTCAGCATTTCAGCATCTGAATTGCCGTCTTCATCTGCTTGCAAAGGCATATCACCGTGCATGAATGCTTCAAGCGCATCTAGTAGCTTAAGTTTATTGTGTATAGATAGCTCAATATTAATACGTTCAATACCGTCTGAATAATCACCTAAACGTGGCAATGGTATGACTACATCTTCATTAATCTTAAAGGCATTAGTGTGCTTGGCAATTGCAGCAGTGCGTGCGCGATCTAACCAGAACTTTTTACGTGCTTCAGCAGAAACAGCAACAAAGCCTTCCCCATCTCTAGCATTGCATAAACGCACAATATGCGACGCGGCCTCACCTACTGCATTTTCATCATCAGAGGCAATATCTGCGAGCAACACCATCTTAGGGCGTTGTTGACGCGCAGCCTTTGTGGCGTAACCTACCGCTTTGATATACCGCTCATCCATATGCTCTAAACCTGCCATGAGAACAATAGGATCTTTTTTAGCTGTGGCGTCTAAGTAATCTTTAATTTCAACGATCGCTGGCACTGCATGAGACACATTACCAAAGAACTCCAAAGCAACGGTACGAACATGTTTAGGCATACGATGCAAAATGAAAGTGGCTGAGGTAATTAAACCGTCACAACCTTCTTTTTGTATGCCAGGTAACCCTGATAGAAACTTATCAGTCACGTCTTTACCTAACCCCACTTTACGGAAGCTAGGACCAGGAATTTCTAAAATGGTAGGCTCAGACAGTAACGTTTTCATGTCTTCTGCATAACGACTGACTTTGAAGCGCGCTAACGCAATGTCATGGATTTTTCCTAGATTATGGTCTAAGCGCTCAACTTCCAACCACTCGGCATCGGGTGTTACCATACGCCATGAAGCAAGGTTATCCAAAGCTGTGCCCCAAAGCACGGCTTTTTTACCCCCAGCATTCATCGCAACATTACCGCCGATGCAAGAAGCGTCAGCTGATGTTGGATCACATGCAAACTCCAAACCAGCATCAGTTGCTGCTTCCATAGCTCGCCTAGTCACAACGCCAGCACCACATTCTATGGTAGCTACTTGACGAGAAACGCCCGGCAAAGTGCGCATTTGCACACCCGTATGTTGATCTAATTTTTCAGTATTGATCACAACAGACATTGCGGTTAGGGGAATAGCGCCACCTGTATATCCAGTTCCGCCACCACGAGGGATAATTGTAAGTCCAAGCTCGATACATGCACGCACCAAAGCTGCGATTTCTTTCTCAGAATCGGGATTTAAGACTACAAATGGATATTCAACACGCCAGTCAGTGGCATCGGTTACATGTGACACACGCGCCAAACCATCAAACTGCACATTGTCTTTACGTGTAATTTTAGTTAGTTTAGCAAGTGCTTTTTTACGTAAGCTCGCCGTTTGCTTAAAGCCCAACTCAAACACTGTCACAGCTTTACGTGCTGCAACCACTAACTTCAACACCTTATCGTTGCCCGAACTTCGCTCGTCAATCGCATCAATCCTATGATGCAGAGCGTCCACAAGCGCTTTACGGCGTTTAGGATTTTCAAGCAAATCGTCTTGTAAGTATGGGTTGCGTGTTACCACCCATAAATCACCTAACACTTCAAACAACATCCGAGCAGAGCGGCCAGTTTTACGCTCTCCACGCAACTCGTTTAAAATAGTCCAAACATCTTCACCTAAAAACCGAATGACAATTTCACGGTCTGAAAAAGAAGTATAGTTATAAGGAATTTCGCGCAATCGTTGTGATGGCTTAGCTTCTGCGTGAAGAATATTGCTGGATAAGGGTGCGTTCATTGAGGTTTTGATAAATAGCTCTGCTATTAAAAAATTGATTGTAACATGGTGCCAATAAGCAAAAAAGCGTAACCGTGGTATGGTTATTCCCAAGAGCATTTGCCTATCGACGGGAAAATAACATTCAAAACAACCGATAATGCCAAAAAATTGATCTTACTTACTAGAAAACGATACACTAGCAATATGTCTTATTTATTAAAAAGAACATTACTACCACTAATAATTTTAAGTCTACTTGCATTTCTAACACTGCAATTAAACAAAAAACCAAGCGCACCTAACGTAGTATTCACAACCGTTGATGGCGTTAAGATTAGTATGGACAGTCTTAAAGGAAAAATAGTTCTTATCAACTTCTGGGCAACCGGTTGCGCAAGGTGCATTGAAGAAATGCCGCAACTGATCAGTACTTATAATCAGTTTAATCCAAAAGGCTTTGTAATCATTGCAGTAGCGATGCCCGATGACCCACCAGAGCAGGTGCTTAATTATGTAAAACAAAAAAAGCTTCCATTCCCAGTTATGCATGATGGGTTATCTGAAATAAGCCAAAAATTTGGTGATGTGAACTTAACGCCAACAACATTAATCTTCGATAAACAAGGGTTTCTGGTGCAAAGGACATTAGGTATACTGGATTTTAAAGCCTTGCAACACCTTCTTGAAAAAGAGCTTCATACTAAAAAGGAATCAACTAATGCTTTGGGTTAAAGCTCTTCATATTATCTTTGTCACTAGCTGGTTTGCTGGTCTATTTTATTTACCTCGTCTGTTTGTTAACCATGCCATGATCACCGATAGCGCAACCTCAGAACGCTTGCAAATGATGGAGGCTAAACTATATCGCTTCATGTTGCCGCTGGCTATTTTGGCCATTGGCTTTGGCTTGTGGCTATGGTTGGGTTACGGCATCACTGGTCACTGGTTACATGCCAAATTAACATTAGTAGTTGTGCTCTTGGCTTACCACCTTTATTGCGGCAAGCTCATGCGTGACTTTATTGCTGGAAACAATCAGCATACTCATGTTTGGTATCGATGGTTTAATGAAATCCCTGTCATCGTTTTGTGTTGCATCGTCATATTAGTAGAAGTTAAGCCATTCTAACTATAACTTTTATCGATAACTCTGGAGTCAATTTTAAATATTAATGAATATTCTAAATTCACCGTGGCTAATTAAGATGCTCATCAAATCAAGCCCGACACCGCAAGGGAGGATGTTGAGCTTGTTTGACATTTTGGACGACTGGATCAATGTGCCTCAGCTTAATGCCGAAATTTTCCATCAAGGGCTATTTACAAAGACCGAAGCTGAACCCTTGCTAGTCGCCTACCTCACTGAACAAGGAAAAGCATGCGGCGCTTTTCATCCCAACATTCTTGCCGAGCATCTAGTACTAATCGCTCGAAGCGCTGCTCAGCAGGCCATCAATCAGCCTTACAGCCACAGTCTGGCACATGCAAAAAAAGCCGCACATGCACTAATTTTAGCCCAAACTCCAACCAACAGATCGATAGTCAGCCGTCTTAATTCTCTAAAAGTATATGGAATAGCGGCTAGCCTAGCTTTTATGATTAGCGCAGTTAGTATCATTTTACCTTTGGTGAAACATAGTCATCCCACTCATGTAAATGTTGTACAGGCTAGACTACGGAGTCTGACGACACGCGCACCTAATAACCTTGAACCATTGACAGGGGTAACCTCGGATGATGCCATTAAGATCTATGCTAAATATGAGCAGATGCGAAATGGCGCTTGTCAGTTCCCTGAGGTGTTACAAATTCCAGACAAAGACAAAGCAATTTACCTAGAAGATGTTGTGGGCGGAAAGTTACCCAATGATACTGGAGATCTTGCGATTGCTAAATTTTACCTAGAAAAAGTACGCTGCAATTACACCCCCATGCTCATGGAGCATTCAAAATAGTTATCTAATAGTAAATGAACTCAAAAAATATTACACTAAGACTATACAGATTAGTATAATCAATATATGTCACCGTTACGCAAAAAAATACTGAGTACGGCAAACTATTTGTTTCAAACGCAAGGTATCAACTCGACGGGTGTTGATACCATTGTTGCTGCTGCAGGTACCACAAAAATGACTCTTTATAAGTATTTTCGTAGCAAAGAGAACTTAATTCTTGAAGTGCTCGAGCAGGGGCATCAAGACTTTCAGACATGGTTAATTGATAAGCTCATCAGTAAACAACCTAGTGAAAAATTACAACAACTCTTCGAATTTATAGAGGAGTGGGTCACCTCTCCAAACTTTCAAGGAATGGTATTTATCAAAGCGTCCGCCGAGTTTCCAAGCGAGACTAGCGCCGTACATCAATTATCCTCTGAGCAATCTCGTCAATTTAAGCAATACATCAGCAGCCTAGCCAGTGAGGCGGATATTGAAGATGCTGATGGATTAGCGCTACAACTTTCTTTACTATTTGAAGGCGCAGTGCAGGCAGAACAAATGATTCGAGGTTCTGGTGCGATGACTTATGCAAAAAAAGCTGCCAAAATTCTCATTAACGGCGCTACTAAGCATAGTTAAATACCTAAATTTTAGGCTTGCCTGCATCAGGCCTTAGCTAGGATAATAGTTATTTACATATTAATCGCCATTCCATGCAAACTCTTATCTGCGGTTCTCTCGCTTTTGACACCATCATGGTGTTTCAAGACCAATTCAAAAACCATATTTTGCCTGATAAAATTCATGCACTGAGCGTTGCTTTCTACGTGCCGGAAATGCGCCGCGAATTTGGTGGCACTGCAGGCAATATTGCCTACAATTTGCAGTTGCTAGAAGGAAAACCCTTGATCATGGCCACTGTAGGTGAAGACTTTGACAGTTACAAGCAGTGGTTAGATCACAATAAACTTAACGTCAGTCACATCAAAACGATTCCAAGTAGTTTTACTGCACAGGCTTTTATTACTACGGATATCGACGACAATCAAATTACAGCATTCCACCCAGGGGCTATGATAGAGTCGCATCAAAACAGCGTAACCGATGCTAGCAACATTTCTCTAGCAATCATTGCTCCTGACGGGCGTGATGGCATGTTTTTGCATGCACGTGAGTGCTTTGAAGCAAAAATTCCTTTCTTATTTGATCCTGGGCAAGGCTTGCCAATGTTTAACGGAGAAGAACTGCTGCAATTTATTGATATGGCAGACTTTCTAGCGGTCAATGACTATGAGTCGCAAATTATTCAAGATAAAACTGGATTGTCCCTGACTCAATTAGCACTTAGAGTTAGGGCATTAATTGTGACACTCGGTGGTTCAGGTTCACATATTTATGCTGACGGCCAACGTTTTGATATTCCATGTATTCAGGCAGAAAAAATTGTCGATCCAACCGGATGTGGTGATGCTTATCGTGCGGGCTTAATATATGGTATTGCGCAAGGCTGGGATTGGTTAACCTGTGGAAGATTGGCCTCAACGATGGGCGCTATTAAAATTGCTAGTCGTGGCGGACAAAATCATAAACCAAGTCGAGCGGATATCGAAATGATCTACACGCAAGCGCTAGTTAATGAAACTGCACTCACCGAAGCATCAGTAAGTAATCTTTAAGTGAAAGATTAAAGGCTAGATAAACTTACTCCTCCTGACCGTCGCTAAGCTTTAAAATGGGCTCTACAATTAAAATTTAATTTCAGTGTTGAAATCTTCCAAGTCAATTCGATGTCAATAAACCGTCATATTTAGGTCACATTATTTTAATACCAGCTCATTAAAATATTAACATCTAAAAGGAGAAAGATCATGGCTAGAAATAATACTTTGCTAGATTATCCATCAGAAGCTATCCAAACGAATACAGAGTTACAAGAAGTCAAGAATAGAAGGCTTCACATAAGTCTTGCTCGTACCCAAGCCGAAATTGAAGAGGCACAGCGCTTACGTTACAAAGTATTCGCTGAAGAAATGGGTGCCCAACTATCTGGTACTGGTGGTTTAGATATTGATGGGTTTGATGAGTATTGTGACCATCTCATTGTGCGCGATAGCGGCACACACCAAGTGATTGGAACGTATAGAATATTAAGTCCAGCTAAAGCAAACGCAGCAGGAGGCTATTACTCAGCTGGGGAGTTCGACTTAAGCCGACTTGCAAATTTATTTAACAGAACTGTCGAAGTCGGCCGGGCATGCGTGCACCAAAATTATCGTAACGGCGGCACAATAACCATGTTATGGGCTGGTCTTGCGAAGTACATGCAAATTAATAATTATGAGTATATGATAGGTTGTGGAAGTATTAGTATGTCTGACGGCGGCCACGCGGCAGCAAGTTTATTCCACAAATTAAAAGATGATTACTTATCTCCCTTAGAATACCGAGTATTCGCGCGCAACCCACTTCCAATTGAGTCATTACGCACCGACATGCAAGTATCTTGCCCACCGTTAATTAAGGGTTATTTACGCCTTGGTGCTTATATTTGTGGTGAACCAGCATGGGATCCCTATTTCAATACGGCCGATATGCTGGTAATGTTACCCTTATCTAGAATTAACCCAAGATATGCTGCACACTTTCTAAAATAGTCATTTTAGATACGGTAGCAACAATCGAAAAGACATTGCAACCACACATCAAGCATACCCGCCACAACGGCATTGAAGAAACAAAGAGAGTGACGCGCTACCTTAGGGCAAGCCGCGTTGCTTCTCATATTCTGGTTGGTGTGTTAGTCACGATTGTACTATTGCCAATAGTCACAAAATCATCGAAGCTGCGTATTACCAAGTGGTGGTCTGGACGGCTGCTTCTCGCATTTAATCTGCAGGTTATTTGTCACGGGCACACGCCAACAAACAATGAACGCCTTTCCAAAACTATTTTTGTGGCAAATCATATTTCATGGACAGATATTCAAGCTCTTAATAGCATCATCAGCTTAAGATTTATTGCAAAATCTGATATTAAAAATTGGCCAATCCTCAGGTTTCTAATCAAAGGCGCCAACACGATTTTTATTGACCGTAGCAAACGACAAGATGCCGCTCGGACACTTAATGTAGCGGTGTTAAGCTTAAATTCAGGGGACAACCTTTGCTACTTCCCCGAGGGCACTACAACCGACGGCACTGAAATAAAGCCTTTTAAGAGCAGTCTAATGCAAGCTGCCATCGATGCAAATGCTACCATTCGACCTGTTGCTATTAAATATCCAAAACCAGATGGAAGTATTAATACGGGGGTTGCCTACGCAGGTGAAACAACCATGCTCGAATCTATACAGTCAATATTGCTACAACAGTCTCCTGTGGTAGAACTCCACTTTTTGGAGCCTATACAGGTCACTGACGTGATAGAAAAAGACAGACGTGAATTAACTTTACTCATTCAACAGCAGATTCAAAAAAAATTAGATTTATCAGTTTACTAACTTGGGCTTTTATTGCTGATTTATGGGCTAGGTTTTAGAGACTTATCGAGTGGATTTGAGGGGACTTGAAAAATCCTCTTGCTATGAATTTCCATCGCAGTAAGCTGACCACCCCATAAACAACCAGTATCAAGGGCATAAATATTGGCGCTATGCCGTAATCCTAAAGCCGACCAATGCCCAAAGATGACACCTACCTCCTTAGTCGCACGTGAAGGCACATCGAACCACGGCATATAACCATCCGGTACATCTTGCAACTCACCTTTGAATGTAAATTCCATCTCACCATCTGCCCTACACACCCTTAGCCGTGTCATTGCATTGGTGAGTACACGTAATCTATCTGCTCCTGTTAATGACTCACTCCAACGTCTAGGCTCATTACCATACATGCTACGTAGAAAATCCAAATAATTGCCCCCTTGGAGCGCCTCTTCAACTTCTCTTGCATAGGCCATTGCTTGCTTCACCGTCCATTGTGGCAATAAACCAGCATGAACCATAAGGCAACTATCCTGATAATAGATTAGGTGTTGGTGACGCAACCAGTTAAGCAAAATTTCACAGTCATCAGCAGCAAATAGGGCATCAAAAGTATCACCTCGATGCGGGCGCACTATGCCATTCGCAACAACTAGTGCATGTAAATCATGATTACCTAAGACAACTCTCAGGCTGTCTTGATACTGATAACACCAACGCAATACCTCAAGCGATCCGCTACCTCGATTGATTAAATCACCTACCAGCCAAAGCTGATCATACTTGGGATCAAAGTTAATACGAGTCAATAATGCTCGAAAAGCGTGATAGCAACCCTGAATATCACCAATCGCATATGTGGTCATCAACAACCCTTAAAAACAAAAAAGCCACTCAACATTTTAAGTGGCTTTCTTAATTTCACTTTCAAATTTACCGAAAACTGACTATTTGAAAGAAGCTCCACCCAAATTAGCCATATAAACAACGGCGTTTGAAATTTCAGTATCAGATAAAGCTGGATTACCACCTCTAGCTGGCATATTGCGAATACCATTCATCGCATGACTGACCAAAGTAGCTTGCCCTTGGGCGATACGTGGCTTCCAAGCATCTTTATCACCAATTTTAGGAGCATTCATCAGACCTGCAGCATGACACATAGAGCAAACAGCCTTCACTACTTCTTCGCCTGTTTTATCTACATGTGGTCCTGCGTCAGCAGCAGCTAATACAACGGTAGCCACTGGTTTAATATTTTCAGCTACTGCAGATGAAGGATCTGGGACTGGCACTGTAGTAGCGGTTGGGCTAGCAGTTTTAGCTATTAAAGCAATAACAAGAGTAAGTGCTAATATGGCACCAGGAATCACTAACAATAACTGCCCAATTGGATTAGCTTTATATTCAGTATTCTTATCGCTCATTATAATATTTTCCTATGAATAATTTTAGTTTTCAATATTATACCTGTTCGGGGTCGAAGGTAAAAGGCCATGATACGCTGGGCTTTGCTATAATGAGGGAAGTCACATGCGCCCGTAGCTCAGCTGGATAGAGTGTTGGTTTCCGAAGCCAAAGGTCGCGCGTTCGAATCGCGCCGGGCGCACCACCAAAGTTAAAAAGCTGATCTGTATGGATTTCAGCCTTTTTTAATTCCATCTCATAAGTGATAGTGGTGGGCATTTATGTAATTTATTTTCATGAAGACTATCAACAAACTTGGGTTCTATTCATATTTCATAAATGACAGCTAAGTGTCACAAAGCGGTCACTTAGATATACAACGTCAATGAGTGCTCTGGGCCGAGGTTGTGTCAAAACGCCAATAAATTCAATCTGAAATTAATACATTAATCTAGATGTTGCATAATGTAACCATCTGATTACATTGTTTTTATTTTAATATGAAGCGATTTATACAAGGTCAAGACCGAACTCAAAGCACTCTTCTCCCAGAGTTGCTGGACGAATACATCACAGAAGATAACCCGGTACGCGTGATTGATGCCTTTGTGGATCAGTTAGATTTAGCGGACCTAGGGTTTGAAGGTGTTGATCCAGCGCAGACTGGTCGGCCGTCTTATCACCCATCTGTGATGCTTAAAATATACATCTACGGCTACCTCAATCGCATCCAATCGAGCAGACGCTTGGAAGCCGAAGCCAACCGCAATGTTGAGCTCATGTGGTTGATTACGAGACTCAATCCAGACTTTAAAACCATTGCAAGATTCAGGCATGAAAACGGCCCTGCCATACGCAAAGTATGCAGCCAATTTGTAGAGCTGTGCCGTCGTATGCATTTGTTTGCTGACTCCATGATTGTTATTGATGGCAGCAAGTTCAAAGCCGTCAACAACTGTGACAAGAATTATATGCAGGCGAAAACCCGCATGCAAGAGGTGGAGAAAAACATTCAGCAATATCTGGATGATTTAGAAGCCGCAGATATTAGATCCCCTAAGCAATCGACCACGCATCAAGTACGCTTGACTGAGCGTATCGCCATGTTCCAGGCGCAAATGAAATCCCTAGAAACCATTGAATCAGCATTGCAGGCGTCTCCTGACAAACAGCTCTCACAAACAGACCCTGATGCACGTTCCATGCAACATCGTGGCGGTGGCATTGTGGGTTATAACGTACAAGCCGCAGTAGATTCGCAGCACCATCTTATCGTAGCGCATGAAGTGACTTCCGTTGGGCATGACAGGACGCAATTAGCGAACATGAGTAAGCAAGCAAAAGACGCATTGCAAAAAGAAGCACTGACCGTGGTCGCTGATAAAGGCTACTACAAAGGGGAAGAGGTGGCGGCCTGTGTTGAGAATGGCATTACGCCCATCATGCCGAAGTGTTTAACTTCAGGCAACAAAGCCAATGGCTTATTTGATAAACGCCACTTTGTGTACGCCTCCAAGAGTAATACTTATCAATGTCCAGCAGGTGACGTATTGATTGAACGTTTCCGCTCACTGGAAAAAGGTAAACACCTCATCACTTACTGGAGTTCTAACTGTAAGGATTGCGCATTGAAATCCAGTTGCACGACCAGTGATCAAAGACGCGTGAAACGTTGGGAAAATGAAGAAGTCTTGGATCAAATGCAATCGAATCTGGAAAATATGCCTGATGCGATGAAGATTCGGCGATGTACCATAGAACACACCTTTGGCACCTTGAAACACTGGATGGGTGCTTCCCACTTCTTGATGAAAACCAAAGCGCATGTTACTACGGAAATAAGCTTACATATCCAGGCATACAACATGAAGCGCGTGATGAATATCATGGGAAGTGTAGCATTGATGAAGGCGATGAATGCATAGGGCCTGTGGCCTTTCTTTGTTCCAAAGTCCAGCTTTGTTAACGTAATACTTACTTATTTTGGAGATTGAAATGAACAAATTATTAGCAACATTATTAGCTGGCGCTTTTGCATTGTCATTAGGTGGAGCAGCATTTGCTGCAGATGCAGTTAAACCAGCCGAGGTGGTAAAAGCACCAATGGCGACTACAACGACAAAAGAGGTTAAAGCTGAAGTAGCTAAGCCAGCTGAAGAGGCTAAAGCGGCACCAGTGAAAGCCAAGAAACACGTTGCTAAGGCAAAAAAAGTAGCAGCGGAAAAAGCTGAAATGGCTGAACCAGCAGCAAAATAAGGACTGATGCAGACCTAAAACGTTGTAGCTAGTGGCACAAAGGGCGGATATCCCGCCCTTTTCTTTGCCTGTTATTTACTGCTATTTTGACTACATTTGTTGATGAAAAGAACCACCTTTATGCATTTTTTCATATAAATTACTCAATTTAATTTTAGACAACTTTATCATCTCAACAACCTACTAATCGATTTATAAACAATCCGTGTTATTAAATACCAATTAAGATTTAATAGCTTGAGATACGCATTGTCCTAAAAAGGAAAAATAACTGTCGGTTAAATCTGTGGGTACGATGTATTTAATGCGATTATCAACTTTGTCGATATCTAAATTAATCAGTCCTTTATTACGTAGCGTTTTTAAACGCCGATAAATCGTACTGGCAGAAAAGTCAGCGAACGCATGGGCTGTATCTTCCACCGTGATTTTTATGCCCGAGTACCAGATAGAAGCTAAATAATCCAATAATCTCTCTTCAGTTGCATCGATGGAAGGATATTGAGCACAATCGTTAAATGACTGTGACAGCTTTAAAAAGTTTATGTACAACAGTGCTTCATTATTAATAGCTAACAATTTGCTAACTCCTACTTTTAGATAAAATAACCAATAGCAAAATGCAGACCAATGTCTTTGACTGCTTTCCAGCTGGCCAACAATAAATATCAGTCGTTGCTTTTTTGTTAATATCCTTAATTTGGGGCGAAGATAGGAATCAACTTTAATAAGTCCAATTTTTAATGAGGATTGGAGCTTCCTTATAATAATTCATGTCTGTTTTTATTTTAATTTTTGATTAATATTACCCACTAGGGTTAAATACAGATACCCTAAAAACGTAATAAATCTTCTGGGCTTATCAAATAAAAGTATTAACAAATTATAATTAATTTTTTATAATGCCAACTTAAGATGGTGAATGTTGCCGATAAAAAATGGGAATTGGTACAACTTAATCGAACAGCATAATAAAATATGGCGAAGCTAGAATTTTTGATATGCTAATAAATTAAGTAGTGTTATTAACAATTTTTCTGATGGAGGTTTTGTATATTGAATCGGGTCTTCCTGAAGCAGATGAATAATTTTTGGGCATTGTACTCATGCCAACGGGATTAGCTCTTTCAAAATTTAGTGTTGACTATGAACTTGAGTATCCACTGGTCTGAGACTGCATTTATACCGCGCCCAATCCCCGCATTTAGGCCGTATCCACCTACTTCTGTATCTATAACCGCATACAAAGTCTTATTATTACTGCCTAAAGACTGAAAATGACCCAACGGCCCAAGTTCGTTGTAACTTTCTAAGCCAATTTGCGTTTTTTCTCGTATAGCATAATTTGCTTTAATATCAAGCTCTGCAGTTACTGGACCGCCACCTTCACCAAGAGCACCATCTGCATTAAGATTTGTACCTATATTCCAAGGACCCAGATGCCATCCTAATATGCCTTTTAATTCCGCATTCCATGGCTTGGGTGCAACGGCTAATGTTTGATTACCCACTTCCAAATTGACACCCCAAAACATACCCTCACTATCATGAGGTGCTATATATTTAAGTCTTACCTTACCACCATCGCCATTCAACCCACCCTCTGTGTCACGGCTTGTCAAAACATAGACACCCAATTCTAGGGTATCGGAAAGACCAATATTTAGTTCTGGTGTTAATCTGTACACATGTTCTGGCGGCCGTTGACCAAAGTATTCAGGAGTAGATCGGCCAGAAAATACATAATTATTGTGCCAGTCAAGACTAACATCACCAGCAGCTTCTTTATCATCTAGGTAAACCTGAATTTCTTCAGAGGCCGCATTAGCTATAGACGGTGACCAAGCTGAACATAAAACAACTACTAATAAAAAAAATTTCATTTTGCCTCTTTGGTATTTCAATTTTAACCAAACTGAATTATTTCAGTTGATCATTACTATAGGATGACGGGCGTTAAAGAGTTAAGAGAAGTGTTTCAATGATCGACAGAATATTGCCGTTGTTTGAATACGTCTTGATTAAGACTTTGTTAGTCTTTTGTTTGTGACCAAAAGTTGCAAATCGAATAGATGTTTTTTAATTCCTGTCTCGATAGACAAATAACTGAACAATAATTATCGATACTGGAACGGCACTGATCAATCTAAACTGAAGCTATCTTATAGACAAGGAGAGCCATTGTGGCACCTTGTTGCTGACAATATCAAACAAGCTTTTCATGTAAGTTGGTAAGCGTCATAATCATTCTAATGTGTTATTTTTAAAAGACTAAAAAACGCCAATAATGATCTATCAATAATGCAGCAAACAACAAACTTAAGTACAGAATCGAGTACTTAAATGTGCTCTTAGCCAACTCATCTGAATAATGTCTATATAAGCCAATTACGTAGGCCAAAAATATAGCATCTAAGATAATAGCTGAGAAAAGATAAATCAAACCGCTCATCTCAAGACCGTAAGGCATAAGGGATACGGCAATCAGAATAATGGTATAAAGCAAAATATGGAGCAAAGTAAAAGCTTCACCATGCGTGACTGGTAACATAGGCATCCCCACTTTAGCGTATTCTTCGCGTCTATATAAAGCTAGTGCCCAGAAATGAGGCGGTGTCCATGTAAAGATAATTAAGAACATAATTAATGCTTCTGGTGAAACGGTATTAGTCACTGCAGCCCAACCTAGAATGGGAGGCATTGCCCCAGAAGCTCCGCCTATAACAATATTCATCGGCGTGGCTGGCTTTAAAAATATAGTATAAACCACGGCGTAACCAACAAAAGTTCCTAAGGTTAGCCACATAGTTAATTCATTGACGTAGAAATACAAAATAGCCAGACCAGTAGCACCCAAAATACTCGCGAAAACCATAGTGTGAGTTGAAGACACGTTACCAGTCGGGATAACACGACCTCGCGTGCGAGCCATGATCGCATCAATTTTATGTTCTATCAGGCAATTGAAAGCAGCTGCAGCACCAGATGCAAATGCAATCCCAATGGTTGATGCTATGAGTATCTGCCACGGCACCATATTAGGCGTGGCTAAAAACATACCGATCATTGCTGTAAAAACAATCAATGAAGTGACTCTTGGTTTACATAGTGAGAAGAAGTTTTTAAAGCTTAATCCCAAGCTTTGCTTAGTTAGTGTTGCTGCAATACTCATAAAAATCTCACACTTATTATAATTTGTTATGTGAATTAACCATTGATATTGAAAAGATACTACCCACACTCATTACCGGTAAGATTTCGTAATTTTAGAGTTAAGGGTAACTAAAATAATCACTAGCAATCCTGCTGTAAAATTGTGCGCCACGGCTAATACCAATGGCAAATGTAGCACTAAGTTAGCTATGCCCAAACTTACTTGTGCGCAAAGAACCACTAATAGTGCAAAACCTAGATTTCTTAGTTGCCAATATTTTAATACATTTAAGCCAATAGTCCCTAGATAAATGAAGGTGATCAAAGCGCCTATCCTATGTGTCCATTGTATTGCGGTTATTGACTCCAAGCTTAACAAACCACCGCTAGCATTTTGGCCTAAATTATGTATCAAATGAAATGCATCTTTGAAGTTCATTTCTGGAAACCATAATCCGTGACACGTTGGGAAGTCCGTACAAGCCAGTGCAGCATAGTTTGTGCTTGTCCAACCGCCTAAGAAAATCTGCATAAAGATAATCAGCAATGCCAAGCGTATTGCGATTAATAAGCGGTTTGACTTAAGAATACTTGATGAATAAATACCCCAATGCCTATGTGACAACCAAACTAGTATTGCAAGCGTCGTCATGCCGCCGAGCAGATGCGCACTTACAATCACTGGCTTGAGCAATAAAGTCACTGTCCACATACCAAGCATGGCTTGAAATCCTATGACTAACACTAATAAAGTGGGAGTCCAAGCAGAAACATGAATTTCACGTCTAGCACGCCAAGCCAATAGACCTATCGTGAAGACGATTAAGCCTAATGTACCTGCTAAATAGCGATGTGCCATTTCACGCCAAGCCTTACCAACCACGACCGTACTATGTGGATAAACTGATTGGGCGTTGAGAATGGCGGTTTTACTTTGTGGGACTGTTAGGGCACCATAACAACCTGGCCAGTCTGGGCAACCTAAACCAGCATCCGTTAGACGAACGTAGGCCCCCAACACAACTACACATAGTGCAAATAGTGTGCCGACTAAAACCAACGACCTAAATAATTGGTAACTTCTCGATTGGTATTGCATAGATTGATTCATACTAACCAGCCCATGAATATCTTAATAATCGAATTAAATCTTTACGCACATCAGCCAACGGCACTCTAGATTGATAACTCATCATGAGATGTCCGAGAGGATCTACCAAATATAAGTTATTACTACTCATGGCATCTTCATCATTAAGCTGAAACTGTTTTGACAAAGAAAGTACATCGCTACTGGGCTGATTAATGATGGTGAGATCCGGATAATCTTTTTTAATTGAGCTGACATCTTGCATTGTTGTAATAAATACCCGCTGTACTCTTGGCATATCTTTGTAAAGAGAGACATGCAGTTGGCGCATATCATGCAGTTTATCTAAGCATAACTTTGGACACTGGGCACCAACGTAAACAATACTCCAACGCTCTTTCCAAAATAGCGGCATAAGAGGCTCAGAGTCTTCTGTTTTGAGCTGTGTAAACTCGCCTAACAAGCGTGGAGGTGTCACTAAATCACCTAAACTCACCCCATTAGGTTTCCAATTAAGTTGGAACATCATGATTACAACCATAATGGGGACGATAAAAAATATAAGCATATAAACAAACACTTTACGGCCTTTGGTTTGCATCTCTTGTTCTGATATTTGACTGTCGTTTTGCATGTTCTACTTTAATAAAATAATGGTAACCGTATGATGGTTGGCATGATAGCGAATAAGACTAATGACCGTTACAAAACTTCATCTTCCTTCACCCTAGATACACTCATATAAATAAAGATAAGTAATGTGGCCAAAGCGAATCCGAACCATTGGTAAGCATATCCCATATTGGTTGCTATGCGCTCTGCTGGCATCTGCCAATTGCGGACAAATCCACCTGCATCACTTTGCTGATCAAGTTTAATGGCCAATTCAGAGACTGAAAATGGCACAGAGTGCTTATAACGGGCCATATCCATATTTTGCCAAACCTTATCAATGCTTTTGGTATTTGTGTTAGCAAGTGGCTTTTCTTCTAAACTAAAGATCTTTTTACTCGGCACCCATACTTGGCCTGTAACAACCTGAGGGGTAAGGGGGGTTGTAAATAACGGCAATTCAGCATGGGTATCTTTGGCAAGAATCCAACCTCTGTTAATAAGCACATACTCATTAGTTTGATCAATCTTTAATGGTGTAATGACGTGATATCCAACACGGACACCTTCCACCTGATTGTCTAACAAAAACTGATATTTCGGCTCATAGACACCAGTCACAGTCACTTTTTTATAATTCCATGCCGCTTCATTTAGCACATTGAGTGGAAACTTAAGCGCACTTCCAACTTCAGCCTGATTATATGCAGTTTGAATTAATAGCTTTTGCTGCGCCTTGTTGTACTGCCAAAAACCAAACTTGATAAATAAGGGGATGCACACTATTGTTAGCAAAATACCAAGTAAACTAGGTTTGAAAGTTATGCGTTGCATTTTAAATTGATTTATTCCCAATTGCATTTGTTGAACAGGCATCTCATAATGATCGTTCAAAACAAATCTTGGACAGCATTATGTTAGTAAAAGTCATTATCGTTTTAACTTTAATTGTAATTGTAGGCAGCTTATTTTCAGCTTTATTCTTTTTAGCAAAAGATAAAACTGGCAGTGAACGCACTGTAAAAGCACTCACTGTTCGTATTGGGCTATCCATTACTTTATTTTTATTATTGATGCTTGGTTACTATTTTGGTCTCATTGGTCAACCACATCCTTAATTAAATCTTTAATGCACATCCACCGGTATGTAAAGTATTCGTTGTTGTGTGTTAAATAAAAAGGGCGATGCTCATGCATCGCCCTTTTTTATGAATCTAACTTAGAGCCAATACACAAATATAAATAAACCCAACCAAACCACGTCAACAAAGTGCCAGTACCATGCAACACCTTCAAAACCAAAATGATGCTCAGGCGTAAAATGGCCTTTCATGCAACGAATTAAAATAACAATCAGCATGATTGTACCTAATGTCACATGAAAACCATGAAAACCAGTTAGCATGAAGAAGGTAGCACCATAAGCACCGCTTCCTAAAGTTAGCCCCATTTCTGTGTATGCTTCATGATACTCAAACGACTGACAGATTAAAAAGGCAACACCTAAAACGACTGTAAGCGCCATACCAGCAATTAATTGATTACGATTATTTTTAATAAGTGCCCAGTGAGCCCAGGTAATCGTCGCCCCAGATGTTAATAGCAACATCGTATTAATGGCTGGCAAACCCCAAGCCGACATTGGTTTAAGCAAACCGGGCTTGTATTCAACGCCAAGTACTGAACCACCAGGCCCAGCGGATGGCCATGTACCTAAGAAATCTTTATAAAGAGTAAACGAAGGGTCAAAACCGGCTAAGGCTGGAACAGACAATATTCGCATATAAAACAACGCACCAAAGAAAGCTGCAAAGAAGGCAACTTCTGAACATATAAATACGATCATACCGATTCGGAATGACTTATCTTCCCAATGCTTAAATTGGCCGGTAATACTCTCAGTTATAATAGTGCCCATCCACTTGGCCACCATACTTAATATAATCGCAGCACCTAGGTACATCATCCACTTACCAGGTCCTTGAAGGTACGCCAAATCTTTACTTCTATCGGTAGCTAAAGTAAAAATAAAACCTGAGGCCAGAGATAACAACCCTGCAGAAATAACTGCTGGATAAAAGCTACCGTGAGGCACGTAATAATGATTGTTTGAATGTGTGGCCATGCATTGACTCCCCTGCATTTTTATAATTCTATTAAATTCACAGTGGCTTAAAAACGCCACTACCCTGCCTTAACTTACTCAACCGCAACTACTTAATTATCTTTCTTCACCGCTGGAAAAAATGCATAAGATAATGTCATCTCAGATACTTCTTTAGGTAACTCCGCACTAATAAAAAATCTGAGCGGCATCTCTTTTTCTTCACCCGGTTTTAGTGACTGCCTTACAAAACAAAAGCACTCAATCTTCTTTAGATTAGATGCTGCAATCCCTGGTGTAACACTCGGAACGGCTTGCCCTACCACCACCTCATTAGTCGTATTTTTTGCTACAAAAATTACAGTTGTAATTTGTCCAGGGTGCACCCTAACGCTAGATTGTTTAGGATAAAAATTCCAACCTAAACCAGGCATTACGTTTGTTACAAACTGAATATCTACCCAACGACTAGTATCCACTATAGCTTTAGATGACTCGGCGGCTGAAGTATTAGTTTTACCATTCAATCCTGATACCGTGCACAACACGTTATACAAAGGAACTAAGGCAAAGGCAAACAAGATTGCACCAAGCACCAACCAAACCAACTTTCGCACTAATTTCTTATTTTTTTCATCCAATACCTGCTTAGATGTATTGTTTTTACTTTCGTTGTCTAATGATGCCATATTGTAAACATCGATGTGACATACCAAATTAAAGCAATACCACCCAAGATATAAGCAATCTTCTTGCTACTCACTTTTGTACTTGTTTTTTTATCGTCCATATTTTTCCAAACAAATGACCAACTCAATTTATTCAAATTAAGCTGGTTTTCTGAAAACTATTTAACTGTCGGTTGCTCTGTAAAGCTATGGTAAGGAGGTGGGGATGTTAGTGTCCACTCCAAACCTTTGGCGCCTTCCCACACTTGATCAGTCGCTTTTTTTCCGCCTCTCGCGCAAGTTACAATGTTATAAACAAATAACAGTTGTGAGAAACCAAGCACAAAGGCAGAGATTGATGAAATCATATTGAATTCAGTGAACTGTAAAGCATAGTCTGGAATACGACGTGGCATACCCGCTAAACCTAAAAAGAACTGAGGAATAAAGGTTAAGTTAAAGGATATTGCAGTCAACCAAAAATGTAATTTACCTAATTTTTCGCTATACATATGACCGGTCATTTTAGGTAACCAATAATAAGTACCCGCCATAATTCCCATAATGCCACCCGCGAAAAGTGTGTAGTGGAAATGGGCTACTACGAAATAACTATTATGGTATTGGGCATCTGCAGCAACGTCAGCTAACACTAACCCTGTCAAACCACCGATACCAAATAGAATAATCCAACCTACTGCAAATAACATCGGTGTTTCAAAGCTCATAGAACCTTTCCACATGGTTTTGATCCAGCAAAAGAACAGGACTGCTAACGGCAATGATATTGCCATCGTGCTATACATAAAGTATAACAACGCCGGGACTGGCATACCCGCAGTGAAGAAGTGATGCGCCCAAACTACTACAGCTAGAGCACCAATTGCCCACAATGAATACACTTGAGCCTTATAACCATACATAGGTTTACGCGAAAATGTTTCTAGGATTTGAGGGATGAAACCCCACACTGGAAGTAACAAAATATAAACTTCAGGATGTCCAAAGAACCAAAATAAATGCTGGAACATAATTGGGTCACCGCCGCCAGCCGCATCAAAGAAATGCGTACCAAAATGGCGATCAGTTAATAACATAGTCACCGCACCAGCTAAAACAGGAATGGTAGCGATAAGTAAGAAGGCAGTAATTAACCAACCCCATGCAAACATAGGCATTTTCATTAAAGTCATGCCAGGTGCGCGCATATTGAATAAGGTCACAATAATATTGATTGAACCTAATACAGAAGAGATGCCTAGTAAGTGTACTGCAAAAATAGCAAAGTCAACACCGATCCCACCTTGCACAGATAATGGCGGATAGAAAGTCCAGCCTGTTGCTAGTGCGCCATCACCAATACCGAACAAGGCCAACGTGAAGGGTAAAGTTAAAAGAATAGCCGAGGGAGGTAATAGCCAAAAGCCCCAGTTATTTAAACGCGGCAAAGCCATATCAGGAGCACCGATTTGCAAAGGGATCATCCAGTTAGCAAAGCCCGTAGCTGCGGGCATCAACGCCGCAAAAATCATTATTAGCGCATGCACACCAATTAGTTGATTATAAAATTCAGGATTCATCAACTGCAAACCAGGCTGAAACAATTCAGCGCGAATCGCTAAAATCATTACGCCACCGACTAAAAACATAATTAACGCAAAGGTTAGGTACATGGTACCAATGTCTTTATGGTTAGTTGTTGTTAACCAACGCATAATTCCTGCTGGATGATCATGATGCTCTTCATGATGTGCTACCGTTGTTGTACTCACTGTCTTCTCCTAATTACTATACAAAATAATTATTAACTTCTAAATATCGCCTTTGGTTTTAGGCAATCTTACGATTCACTCAACATTACCTATTGGCGTGCCGCTTTAACTTGCGCTGGCTGCAAAACATCACCGACGCTATTACCTAAAGCATTACGCTCATAAGTAATGACTGAAGCAATCTCAGTATCATTTAGCATGGTTTTCCAAGCCGGCATTACACGGACACCGTTCAAAACGCGATCCAAATGACTATCTTTAAGGTACTTACCATCTGCACCAAAAATCGGACCATTTGCAATTTTACTACCAGTTAACGGTGGAAATGCTGGAGGCAAACCAGCACCCGTTATTTGATGGCAAACTGCGCAATTTTTTTCATAAACGGTTTTACCATTTGCAATGAGATCTTCTTTATTCCACTCTTTATCAGAACCGGCTGAAGCTTTGGCAAGTTCATCTTTTTTAGCTGCAACCCATATTTTGAACTGATCCATAGGAACTGCATCAACTACTACAGGCATGTAACCATGACCCTTGCCGCACAACTCTTTACATTGGCCACGATAAGTACCCTCCCTATCAACCTGCACCCATGTTTCACGGAGAAAGCCCGGAACAGCAACACGTGATGAACCAAACTGCGGTACCCACCAGTTATGAAGAACATCATTTGAAGTCATTAAAATACGTACTTTTTCACCCACTGGAAGCACTAAACGATTATCAACTTCTAAAAGATAATGTTCGTCTTTTATCCCTTTAAAGCCTTTTTCAGTTTGCTCTTTTGGGGTAGATAAATTGCTGACAAATTTAATGCCTTTAGCATCTCCATCCATATACTCATATTGCCAACGCCATTGTGAACCTGTAATTTTTATGACCATAGTTGCTTTGTCACGAGTATCTTCCATCATCACAACGCTGTGATAAGCTGGAATACCCATAATAACAAAGTCAATTAGTAAAAGAATAGCAAATGGGATTAGCGTCCAGAAAATCTCTACCGCGGTTGAAGGCACTTTATCAACTACAGGTTTAAATGATTTACTTTTTCTATGCGCGAATATTGAATAAATCATAATCAGCAGAACAACTACGAAAATAATTCCTGTAATTGTCATAAATTTATTATGAACATGGAGAGTATCCAGTGCCATAGGAGTAGCAGGTGCTGGGAAATTCCAAGAATAATCTGCGTTAACATTGATTGAAGCAAGCATCGCTAAAATGCCTAAACTAATTCTTTTAAAACCTTGCATAAAACATGCTCCAAAACTAATTAATAAATATTTTTTATTTTTTGTCTAAGCTCACGCGCGAACATTGTGCGCTGCCCATCATTTATAAAATACCTGCCAAACTCAACTTCTTTGCCATGCGAAGTGATAAAAAGTCCAACTTTTTTACCTCTAGTATGGCTTTGCACCAAATCGCGCACAACAACTTGCGCCCAATAACGTTGAAATATAGTTGTAGTTAATTCTTTATAGTTTTTTTTCTCTACAATAAGACTTTCATTACTTATCGTAATACTTTCATAGTCATTTGAATGCAAATACACGCTATAAAATGCATATGCTAGCGCTAAAATTTCCAACCCTGCAAATGGCAACACCAACCATGCCCCCATGAGCGAAAAACTGATGGCAACTATTAAAATAATTAAAAATAAAATAGCCACCACTTTCATACTGCCTGTTGGTGACAAAGAATTATTTGGCCTTAAAATTATCTTGATATCAATATCAGATATTTGCATATTCCATCCTAAGATCGCCCAAACTTAAACTTAGCAATTGTTGCTTAAATTTGTCACATTTGAAAAATACCACACAACAAGGCTGCACTCAAGAGAAAAGTTACAATTTCGTAACAATTGCGCCCTTGGAAAATAGGTTTATTCCAGCAACTTCATTCCCCATCATGCATTGGCAATAGACGTAAAAAAAGCCTAGAACATTGTGTTTACTAGGCTTTAGCTACTTTATGACACTTCTTGAAACGCTTACTTGGTGCGGGAGGGGGAATCGATATAATCCTTGAAATGATATATATTACTAGCTACTTATAAATCTATCTTAGTTTTTATACGTAATTTTATACGTTTTTATACTTACTTATCCTAACAACTTCGCCTGATTATCGCTTCTTGCAGGTATGTTCCACTCTAGTATATCTGTCAGCAATGCACTATCTGCCATGAATACATAAGTCGTATCGTGTGCCGTCTGCAGCGCAGTCATAAACCGTCTTCATCTCAATCCATGTGCATAGAACTAATGCAATAGAAATTATCAACGCAGATATTACTAATGGATTTTTCATTTTTTACCTAATATTTATACGCAATAGAACCCTATGCAGTATGGATAGCCCTTGACACAACTGATTCTTTTAAATTTTCATTTACATTTATGGCTGGCTTGTTATCTTTAATGTCGTAGCCAAACACCAATGAGTAGGAGCGCATTTCGTATTGCATCTGTCCTCGCACCCAAACTTCAGGTGCAACGTCAATTACTCCAGACGTTGAAGTTGAAGTAGCGGCCTGACATGAGAATGCAACATTTGGCTTGTATTGCCACAGTACTGGATATCCAGTTGCTGAGTTGAATATAGGATCAGTTCTAACCCCTATTTGGATTCCAGAGCCATCATATCCAATAAGCCCGCGAATGCCGCCCTGCTCATCTGAAATTTGAATTAACGAAGCAGAAATTACTTTGTTTCGCCTTTTCTCCATTGCCACAAGCACAATGAAAGCCGCAGCGATACCTACACCACTTTGGCCATCTAAATTAGCTGCAATAAAGGTCGCTAAAGCAACAACGATAATCGCCAACAGCAACCCTCCCTGACAACTATATTAAAACTAGCCTCAGCACTAAAGTGTCCAGCTTCACAATTGATAGCGTTAGTCGAAGGTGAGATTGCTAATTGACTATTCATAAACTCTCAGCTTTAAATCTATAAGGAGCACCTAAATCCTTTGCGCGTTGGTTAGCTTCATCCACTGGGATTCTTAGTTCTGCCGCAAAGTAACTACTGCCTGGGTGTTCACCGTCAACTATGACAATGCCTAATTGATCTAGCAAACCCCAATCTTCACTGTGGAAGAACTGATAGGCAGCGCCTTGTGCATTTGCATTATCTGGCATCATCTCCCACTCTTCGCTGAAATCTGGAGCTTCAGCCAAATACCGTTCAACTTCAGCACAGATTAGCTCATGCGCCTTATCTGGCGACTCTTCCAGCCAAGTAAGCCATCCTTGATCAGGATCTTCTGGTTCGTCTTCAAGCTCACCCTCATAGATATTTTGGAGTCGGTAGTTAAGCGTGCTTGATTCGGCAAAGTTTTGAAGGTCATCAATATCTTGCAACTGACCAACTGAATAGCCATAAGCTTCTTCGCGTGTGGTTGGTTCTGAGAAATCAGCAAACGATATTGAACCCCACTCACTTACTTCAAAATCATATTTGCCACTATCCAATATAGCGTCAACTTCTGCATCTGAAGCAGTATCAATATTAAAGGTAGAAGCTGTAGCAAGCTCAAAAGGCAGAGCAACGACAACACCAAAAGCTAGTAATGATTTAAGAAATTCACGTCTATTCAAGATTAAGTTCTCCTTTTTAGCGATTTGCCTTAATGGCGGGGTCGCAATATGGATCAAATCCCCTTTACCGTTTTGCTTAGTGCCAGCTGGTTAAGCTGCAAATCTAATCCTTAATGCTTGAGGGTCCTTTAAGAGCTCTTAAAGGATCTTCTAGTACTTCTAGTTGATTCTTTGAGGAACCTATAGAGGCCTGGGGCTTCTGTACGAAGACTATCTGGGATCCTCCATGGAAAGGGTGCCCTGGCGGAAACGGAAGCCCGCTCCCTCTTCTGTCTATTATTACTACTGCCATATATTATCTCTCCTGATTCATCGAGGTGCTTTTTCTTCTTCTGAGTCTGAACTTGGGCTTTTCTCTGGTATAGACTTACCCTGGGTTTCCGCATCTGTATTGGTTGCTGAAGCCCTGGATATGCGGCGAGAGAATATTTGTGGCCCACCTGAAAACATCGGGTCGTCCCTTGGAACTAATCCTAGATATGTACTGGCTGCCATCGTTATACTCCTCCCTTTTTCTCAAGCTCTTCTTTCTCAAAGTAATCATAAAGAGGAAGCGTTAGACATCTAGGAAGCAAAGGGATAGGTGGTTGCAGTTCTAATAACTGCTGCTTTAATTCTTGAAGTAGTTGACCCTGAGGACTCGTCTTTTCCAAATGGGCAATAGACGATTTTAGGTCGCGAGTACGTATAGTCATTTTCATTCTCCGTTTAGCTCGTTTGACAAGATGTCGAGGTGAGCAAGTAAGCGTAAATCTACCTCGGCGATTAAAGACCGTCCGTCTTAAAAACAAAAAACCCGCATCAGCAAATAGCTAAAACGGGTTCATCTCCGAATTTAGCAAGAATTTATTAATCGCCCTGCAATCGTTCAAATCGGCGATGTTTTATACTACTCTGCTAAGAACTAAGTAGCAACAGTTTTTGATTGGGCGTTATGACCCAGAAATGGCGTAAGGCATATCACCTTCCCATCCTTAGCTATTGCTTTGCTGAGAGCTGATTCCTTATCCGCTAAGAGCCTATTAAGAGTTGCGCTAAGGTTAGCGAGATCATCTTGATCTAATGGTGCCACAGGCACTCCGGTGCTTCTCATTTGATGTCCTTTAAATACACGTTCGTTATCTTAACGCTAATAAGATTTAGTGCTGATAAAACTTCAAATGAGTGTCCGCTTTAAAGCAACTTGATTTAGGTGCCATAGGGGAAATAACGACCCATAGGAGACATTCAATTAATGTCGTGGTACCAACATTCCCCTTACTCTAGCGAAATCTCCACATAGGTGAGCATGCAAATCTAAACCATTTAGTAATGCATGAGCACGGTAATGGTGCATTTCATATAGAATTACTTGGTGCAAGATGCCGAGTATATTTATTTATTTTTATTATGAATCATAAGGTTAACCTTTCTTTCAATAAGTGGCATGTTAATTGCTTAAATAATAATGAAAATGTGCTGTTTGGATTCGCAATGCTCTTTGTAATGTTGGTTGATGATGATTTAGCTAGAACTGCCCCATTAAAGCAATCATTGACGAACGCAGGTTATAAAGTAATTGCTCATCTATCCACTACTGAGAATTTAGATGTTGCAGTGCGTGAGATGCAGCCTGACATAGTTATTATCGATACAGATTCTCCAAGTCGAGATACTTTAGAAAATCTGTGTGTAATGAATGAAACTGTGCCAAAACCAATAGTGATGTTTACCCATGACGGTGACATTCAAAAAATGCGTGAGGCAACTAAAGTTGGAGTGTCAGCATATGTGGTTGGTAATTTGGCATCAGACAGTTTAATGCCAGTGATTAATGCTGCGATTGTAAGATTCGAAGAAGTTAAGTTGTTAAGAGATGAACTTGACCAAACTAGACTTAAGTTAGCAGAAAGAAAGGTTCTTGAAAAAGCTAAGGGACTTTTAATGAAAGAACATAGCTTTGATGAAGATCATGCTTATGCAATGTTGCGAAGTATGGCGATGACTCAAAGCAAGCGGATGGTAGTGTTAGCAAGCGAAGTGATTGAGGCGGCAACGAAGCAACTTTAGTCATTAGATATTAATTTATGGCGTTACATAAAAAATGTAGCGACAAGTAGTGATTTTATTGGGTATTTATTACCCGTTGGGCAAAGGCGCCCTTGCAATGGTTTTTTAACCGGTTGCAAGGCGCCTTTTTTTGTTTTGTAGATTTGAATGTTGTTTGAGGTTGGTGACATGGACTTTAAAAATTTATCAATGCCAGAGCTGTCTGAAGTGACAATAGGATTTATTCCACTCACCGATTGCGCACCAATTGTTATCGCCTCCAGAATGGGGTTTGATAAAAAATATGGCCTCAAGATCAATTTATCTAGAGAAGCTTCATGGGCTGCAATTCGCGACAAGTTAATAAGTGGGGATCTTCATGCAGCGCATTCTTTATATGGAATGATCTATGGCGTTGCACTTGGTATAGGTGGCCAGGAAAAGAGCCTGTCTGTATTGATGACGTTGAATCAAAATGGCCAAGGAATTACTTTATCAAATCAATTAAGAAGTGCTGGGGTAGATTCCGGCGCTGAATTGAAGACTTATTTAAGTCAGCAGAAAGAGAAGCTTACTTTTGCACAAACCTTCCCTACTGGTACACATGCAATGTGGCTTTATTATTGGCTAGCTAGCCACGATATTCATCCACTAAAAGATGTTAAAACAACGGTCGTTCCACCATCTCAAATGGTTGCTACTCTCCGATCTGGTAGTGTTGCCGGCTATTGTGCGGGTGAGCCTTGGAATGCGAGAGCGGTTTATGACAATGTTGGATTTACCATTGCAACTAGCCAAGATGTTTGGGCAGACCATCCAGAGAAAGTGCTAGGAGTTACTGCTGAGTTTTCCGATCTTTATCCGAAAACATGTCGCGCTATGGTGATGGCGATCCTTGATGCTTGTCGTTATTTAGATGTAATGGCTAATCGAGAAAAAGTTTCTGATTTACTGGCAGCCCCAGATTTAATCGACGCGCCAAAGCAAATCATTCATGACCGATTCATCGGTAAATACGACAACGGTAATGGCAAAGAATGGCAAGACACTCATCCTATTAAATTCTTTAATAAAGGAACGGTGAATTTCCCCTACCTATCAGATGGGATGTGGTTCACAACACAATTTAAACGATGGGGTTTACTAAAAAAAGATCCTGACCACTTAGCAATTGCTCAAAAAATAAATCGTGTAGATCTTTATACCGAAGCAGCTGAGGCTCTAGAAATTACCGTTCCTAATCAACTAATGAGGAGCAGTAAATTGATGGATGGTGTTGTTTGGGATGGAAAAGATCCAGTCGGATATACAAACAGCTTTAAATTTTAGAACATATTTCTTTAAGGAAAAACGGAATGGCTCAACCAAATAGATTCAAAAAAGTGACCTTAGCTGTTTTGCTAGGGCTGACTAGTTTATCAAGCCTTGCTGAAGACGTTGTCAAAGTAGGCGAAGCACCATCAACCATCATGGATGCATTCATCATGGGTACCCCTATTACCAGCTTCCGTTTGCGTTATGAGAATGTGAACCAACAAGGCAACGCTCCTACACTAACCCCTGCTAGGCAGCTGGAGGATGCTAATGCCTTAACATTGCGCAGTTTAATTGGCTGGAAAACAGCAGTTTTCAATAACTTTAGTTTCACGCTCCAACTAATCAATGTGAGTAAATTAGATGGCGACTTTAACAATAGCACCCCAACCTCTGGCGCTTTTACATCAGGCTCTAATCAACCGAATAAATTAGCATACGCAAAAGTAGTTGACCCAGATTACACAGGCATCAATCAACTGTATGTCGACTGGAGTGGTATTCAAAACACAAATGTACGCTTAGGTCGCCAACAGATTAATTTAGACAATGTACGTTTTATTGGGGATATTGGTTTCAGGCAGGTAATGCAAGTATTTGATGGTATTTCTATATCAAATAAATTCATTCCAGATACTGAAGTTTATTTATCTCATTTAGAAGCAGTCCAACAAGTTAACACTGAGTTACGTACCAACGGTGCGCTAGATATAGCGCACGTTAAATACAAACTAACTCCAACAGAATCTTTGGTTGGCTATGGATACTTTTCAAGCTTTAGTGACTTGGGTTTTGGAACTGCTTGGTTAGCTAATGCCACTGCAAATCAATCTAATCAAATCATTGGACTACGGTTGGATGGCGCTCATCCAATTGACCCCGATTTAAGAGTACTTTATACCGCAGAATTTGCGCATCAAGGTAAATACAAAGGCGGTGATAGCCGCATTGATGCCAACTACTATAAAGTTGGTGGCGGTATAGGGGTAAATAATTTCTCTATTAGAGCAGATCAGGAGTTGTTAGGTAGCAATAATGGTACTTATGCTTTTCAAACACCATTTGGCACTAACCATCTATTCCAAGGCTGGGTTGATAAGTTCCTAACAACACCGAAGGAAGGTCTCAGAGACTCCTTTGTCACCGCTGCATACAAATATAGTAATTTTGTTTTTAGTGGGGAATACCACCTATTCAACTCTGATGCTGACTTCAATAAAGTTGGTGGCGGCATGGGCAACAAATACGGTACTGAAGTAGATGCCGCAGTGACTTATAACTACAGTAAAAACATCAGTACAAAAATTGAATACGGTAAATTCTCTGAAGGTGACCAGTATCTTGCTACGACTAGTCGTTTCAGAGATACCAATAAGTTCTGGTTAACAGCCATGTACGCACTTTAATAAGTAGTTGGAGACAGACATGACAGGTTCAGTATTTCTTGTAGGCGCTGGACCTGGCGATCCAGATCTAATTACGTTAAAAGCAGTAAACGCTTTGAAAATAGCCGATGTCGTTTTGGTTGATGATCTTGTAAATCCTGCGATATTAAATCATTGCCCTCAAGCAAGAATTGTTTATGTAGGCAAAAGAGGTGGGTGTAAATCAACACCACAGGATTTTATCAATCGAATGTTGGTTTCAATGGCTGAGAAAGGGCTGAAGGTTGTTCGTTTAAAAGGTGGAGATCCTTTTCTCTTTGGTCGTGGTGGAGAGGAAATGCTTGCATTACAAACTGCCGGAATTCATTACGAAGTAATTTCTGGTGTCACTAGCGGTATAGCTGTACCAGCAAGTTTAGGTATCCCAGTAACGCACAGAGCCTTTACCCATGGCGTCACTTTTGTAACTGGCCATACGCAAGATGGTGAGCAGCCAAATTGGCAAGCGTTGGTTGCGAGTCAAACCACTTTAGTAATTTATATGGGCATTAAGCACCTGCCTGAAATTGTTAAAAGTTTATTAGATGCAGGCATGAGTCATGAAATGTCAACTATAGCTATCCAGCATGGAACATTAAAAACAGAGCGCCATGTAAAGGCACCATTAAGCATGTTGTCTATGGCCGTAAAGCAAGAAAATTTAGGTAGCCCAGCGATTATTGTTATAGGTGAGGTTGTTCGTTTAGCTAAAAGTGAAAGATTAATAGCTGCACTAGAAATAGCAGCCTAGTTTGAGGAGAAGCACGTGCAAAAAATGAAATTAGTAGTAGTCGGTAATGGTATGGCGGGGATGAGAACTGTCGAGGAATTGTTAAAAATAGCCCCTGACATTTATGATATTACCGTTTTTGGTGATGAGCCCTACCCAAATTACAACCGTATTATGCTCTCCCCAGTACTGGCAAATGAGCAAACAATAGATGACATTATTTTAAATACGCGTGAATGGTATGCAGAGAAAAATATCCAGCTTTATACCAATGCTCGCATTAATAAAATAGACCGTAAAAATAGAATTGTTTATGCAGAAGATGGAGCCAGCGCCGAGTATGACAGACTGTTGATTGCAACTGGCTCTAAGCCATTTATGCCACCTATACCAGGTAAAGAGCTTACTGGAGTCATTGGCTATCGGGATATTAAAGACACCAACGAGATGATTGATGCAGCAAAAGTGCATAAACATGCCGTAGTTATTGGTGGCGGCTTACTCGGTTTAGAGGCTGCGAATGGATTAAGAATCCAAGGAATGGATGTGACAGTCGTGCATAAAAATGAGTGGTTACTTGAAAAGCAACTAGATAAAACCGCAGGGAGAATGCTCCAAAAAAGCTTAGAAGCCAAAGGCCTTAAATTCTTGCTTAACAAAAATACCAAGCAACTTCACAGCGATGACATGGGTCGAGTTAAAGCAGCAAGCTTCAGTGATGGCTTAGAAATCCCTGCTGATTTAGTTGTGATGGCGGTAGGCATTCGCCCAAACTTTGCGCTAGCAGAGTCTGCTGGAATTTATTGTAATCGAGGCATTGTGGTTAATGACACCATGCAAACTTATGACCCTAGAGTTTATGCTGTAGGAGAGTGTGTAGCGCACCGTGGCATCTCATACGGTTTAGTTGCACCACTATTCGAGATGGCAAAAGTGTGTGCGACCCATTTAGGAAATTTTGGGATTGGTTTATATAAAGGCTCAGTAACCTCTACTAAATTGAAAGTAACTGGCATTGATCTATTTAGTGCAGGAGACTTCTCTGGTGGTGAGGATACAGAGGAAATTGTTTTACACGATGCCGTTGGCGGGGTTTACAAAAAACTCGTTATAAAAAATGACAAAATCATTGGTAGCGTGCTTTATGGGGATACCACGGATGGTTCGTGGTATTTTCAAATGCTTAGAGATGGCAAGGCTATACATGAGATTCGTGATCACCTCATGTTTGGTCAGGACTCATTAGGTAACACGGGTCATCAGGGTCAAGATAAAGCTGCAGCCATGACCAATGAAATGGAAGTATGCGGTTGTAATGGCGTATGTAAAGGCACAATTGTTAAAGCTATTCAAGACCAAGGTTTGTTCACAATTGATGACGTTAAAAAACAAACTAAAGCTGGGTCAAGTTGCGGATCATGCGTCGGCTTAGTTGAGCAGATCTTAGCTTCTACCTTAGGTGGGGGCTATGCGCCGCCATCTACTAGCAAAGCGATATGTGGTTGCTCAGATAAAAATCATGAAGAAGTTCGCGCAGAAATTCGCACAAATAAATACTTAAACATCCCAGATGCAATGAAGGGTATGGCTTGGCGGACACCTAATGGATGTGCAACGTGTCGTCCTGCACTTAACTATTATTTACTTTCAACCTGGCCACATGAGGCGGTGGATGATCCCCAATCGCGATTCATTAATGAACGTGTACACGCCAACATCCAAAAAGATGGGACTTATTCAGTTATTCCACGTATGTATGGAGGGGTTACTACACCAAATCAGCTTCGAAAAATTGCTGATGTAGCTGATAAGTATGCCGTACCTATGGTGAAAGTGACTGGTGGTCAACGTATCGATTTATTAGGTGTAAAAAAAGAAGATCTGGTGGGCATGTGGAAAGATTTAGATATGCCTTCTGGATATGCTTACGCCAAAGGCATTCGTACCGTAAAAACTTGCGTTGGTTCTGAATTCTGCCGATTCGGCACACAAAATTCTACGCAAATGGGTATTGATATTGAAAAGGCATTTGACCATATGTGGGCACCACATAAAGTTAAATTTGCAGTATCAGGTTGCCCACGCAATTGCGCAGAATCTGGCATTAAGGACGTTGGGATCATTGGCGTAGATTCTGGTTGGGAAATATACGTAGGTGGAAATGGTGGCATTAAAACCGAGGCCGCACAGTTCTTATGCAAGGTAAAAGGCCATGATGATGTGTTGGAATACTCAGGTGCGTTCATCCAAATTTACCGTGAAGAAGCTCGTTATTTAGATCGTACCGTGCATTGGATTGAACGCGTTGGTTTGGAGTACGTAAAGCAACGTGTAATAGAAGATGCTGAAGGACGCAAAGCGGCTTATGAACGACTACTCTTTGCCTTACAAGGTGCTGTAGATCCTTGGGCAGAGCGTGTGCAAAAGCGTGAACTACAAAAAGAGTTCGAAATAATTAGTATCTAAAGATTTTTCAGATAAAACAACAAAGGAGTAATTTATGAAAAGTAATTTCTGGCAAGCAGGCCACAAACCCACGCTATTCTCAGCATTCTTATACTTTGACTTAAGTTTTATGGTTTGGGTTTTACTGGGGCCTTTAGCAGTTCAAATTGCCAATGATTTAACACTTACAGCCGCGCAAAAAGGACTCATGGTAGCAACTCCAGTATTAGCCGGGGCATTGTTACGTATCGTCATGGGTGTTTTAGTCGATCAGATTAAACCGAAGATGGCAGGCTTGATTGGCCAAGTTATCGTCATATTAAGCTTGCTCGCTGCTTGGGTGCACGGCATACAGACATTTCAGCAAGCTTTACTCTTGGGCGTTGGCTTAGGTTTTGCAGGTGCCGCATTTGCGGTGGCGCTGCCATTAGCTTCACGTTGGTATCCGCCAGAGCATCAAGGTACCGCACTTGGCATTGCAGGTGCAGGTAATTCAGGGACGGTATTTGCCGCCCTGTTTGCGCCTAGTTTAGCTGTTGCATATGGTTGGAATAATGTATTTGGTTTAGCCTTAATTCCATTAGGAATTGCCTTAGCTGTATATATTATTTTTGCAAAAGATAGTCCAGAAACTCCACCAGCTAAGTCGCTCAGTCAATACGTAGCAATCTTAAAGGACAAAGATGCTTGGTGGTTTATGTTTTTTTATAGCGTCACTTTTGGTGGATTTGTGGGTCTAGCATCTTCTCTCACAATTTACTTTAATGACTTGTATAGCCTTGGCGCAGTTAAGGCTGGTTACTGTACGGCAGCTTGTGTATTTGCAGGCTCTTTAGTTAGACCGATTGGTGGGATGATTGCAGACCGCATTGGTGGCATACGCACATTACTCACGATGTACAGTTTAGCCGCCGTATTATTATTTATAATGAGTTTTGGACAACCTACTTACCAATTAGCATTAGCAATTATCATTCCAGTAATGGCCATATTAGGCATGGGGAATGGCGCAGTATTCCAATTGGTACCACAGCGTTTTCGTAAGGAGATTGGTGTCATGACAGGATTGGTTGGTATGGCTGGCGGTGTGGGAGGCTTCTATCTAGCGGCAAGTCTCGGCTATTTCAAACAAACTTCTGGTAGCTATCAAACTGGTTTGTTAATTTTCGCGGGGTTAGCCGTACTAGCAATGATAGGTTTAGCGGGCGTTAAAACTAGATGGCGCACAACATGGGGCACTGCCACTTCGGCCAAAGTTTAAAATGCCACTTCAATTTACCATCGGCCAGGCAAGCCTAAAAGGGCCACGCACACGCAATGAAGACTACATTGGCGTTGTTACGCCTGTGCAGGAGCAACTTAGCGTTAAAGGTGCCATGGTTGCTGTAGCTGATGGTGTTAGTGGCAATGCAGGTGGTGGCGAAGCTTCTGAAATGACCATACGCTCCGTGACCTCCGACTATTATGCAACGCCAGACACATGGGAGCCACTAGCCTCATTAGACAAAGTGCTCACGGCTGCTAACCGCTGGCTGATTGCGCAGGCCAATGCTAATCGAGATATGGCTGGTATGGCCACAACTTTGTCTTTATTGGTAGTTCGGGGGCAGCGTTATTATTTGGCGCATGTAGGTGATACACGTGTCTATTTATTGCGTGATGGTCAACTAAAACAACTGACCACTGACCATGTCTGGGATAGGCCAGACATGCGCCATGTATTAAAAAGAGCTGTTGGCTTAGATCAACACTTGGCAGTAGATTTCGGAGAAGGTCAGCTCCAGGTCGGCGATGTTTTTGTTCTAATGAGCGATGGTGTTTGGGACGTGTTGGGTGACAAAAACATTCATCATATGATGGGGCTTTATGATAGCCCGCAATTGATTTGTGAGCACCTCACTAGAACTGCAATAGAAAAAGGTAGCGCCGATAATAGCACTGCCGTTGTAATTAAAATCAACCAACTGGGTGAGGATACTCTCACTGAGCTACTTGCGGGCGGCAAGCACTTAAGCTTACCTAGGAAGCTAGATATTGGTGAAATCATTGATGACTTTGAAGTTATAGATCTCCTGCATGAGTCTCGTGCTAGCTTGTTATACAAGGTCCGCAACATCAAAACAAAACAACTGTTTGTGCTTAAAACATTACAGCCCCTCCTGACCGATGATGTCGAGAGTTGTCATGGATTATTGAACGAAGAGTGGTTAGCGAAAAGGGTCGTTTCGCAATTCTTACCGCAAGTCTTCCCGGTATCAGTTGAAAAACGTAGCAAACTTTATTTTGTTATGAGTTGGCATGAAGGCGCAACGCTACAACAACGCCTAGATAGCGGTCATCACTTTACTGTAGCTGGCACAGCAAAAATTGGTTTAGATTTAATGCGTGGTATCGGTGCATTACATAGACTTAACATTGTGCATCGTGACATCAAGCCAGCCAATATACATTTGTCGAGTGATCAGCGACTTCGTATATTAGACTTGGGCATAGCGGTTACTAGCGCGGCTCCGAACATTGAGATATTGCAGAATCCAGGTACTCCAAGTTTCATGGCACCAGAGCTATTTAACGGTCAATCAGCTACATTTCAAAGTGATATTTATGCTGCTGGTGTTACTCTTTATCACTTACTTACACGTAAATACCCGCATGGAGAGATTGAGCCTTTTCAGCACCCTAAATTCGGTCAGCCAGTATCTCCGACTAGGTATCGTCCAGACATTCCATTTTGGCTAGAAAATATCATCCTTAAAGCTATAGCGCACGATGAAGAGCTAAGGTTTGAAACTGCAGAAGAAATGTTGTTAGCGCTTGAGCATGGAGAGTTAAAACCAATCTTAGCGCCTGCACGTACACCATTAATTGCGCGCGCTCGATTTATAAAATGGCAATGGATTGCTATCTTTTCGTTTATCTTGAATTTTTTATTAATTTATTTATTGGTTGTTTCGTGAGATTTTGTTAAAGGTTGAAATTATGATTAATTGGGTAAAAGTGGCGCCACTTCAAGACATTCAAAGACTGGGAGCACGCGTTGTGCGCACATTAGATAGCGAAGGTAAAGCTGTGGAGATTGGAGTATTTCGATTGGAAGATGATCGTATCTTTGCCATTAATAATAGTTGTCCACACAAGGGTGGCCCATTGTCTGAGGGAATCGTTTATGGCGATAAAATTGCTTGTCCAATGCATAGCTGGAAAATTAGTTTAGTTGACGGGAAAGCTGAAGAGCCGGATGTCGGGCAAACCGCGTGCTTTAAAACCAAAGTAGAATCTGGCATTGTGTATCTAGAATTGAAAGATAAATAAGCTTGATTAAACAAACAAAAAGTACATGCTGTTACTGTGGCGTTGGCTGCGGCGTCATTATATCCAGTGAGAACAACCGGATTTTAGACGTTAAAGGCGACCCTAATCACCCAGCCAACTTTGGTCGACTATGCACTAAAGGCTCCACATTACATCTGACGGCTAAACTTGATAACCGATTACTCTACCCTGAGTTGCGAAGAAGTAAACATACAGCAAGAGTTCGAGCTACATGGGATGAATCTCTTGATTTTATCGTTGAAAAATTCGCCACAACCATAGAAACTCATGGCCCAGATTCCGTAGCTTTTTATATTTCAGGTCAATTGCTTACCGAAGACTACTATGTATTTAACAAGTTGGCTAAAGGCTTGATTGGCACGAATAATGTAGATACAAATTCACGCTTGTGTATGAGTTCAGCTGTGACAGGATACAAATCGACGTTAGGCGCTGATGCACCACCCGCATGTTATGAGGATATTGACCATACTGATTGCTTGTTTATTGCTGGCTCCAATACCGCATTCGCTCATCCTATTATCTATCGCCGTATTGAAGATGCTAAAGCCAACAACCCGAATCTAAAAATTATTGTAGTTGATCCCAGGCGCACTGACACAGCTCAGGCAGCGGACCTCCATCTAGCCATATTGCCAGGCACTGACGTTGCCTTATTTAATGGCATGCTACATGTAATGTTGTGGGAAGGTTTGTTGGATATGGATTACATCCGTGAACATACTCATGGGTTCGATGCTTTAAAAGATACGGTACGTGAATACACACCAAAAATGGTTTCTGACATTTGTGGCATAAAAGAAGCTGACCTCATTACTGCTGCCAAATGGTTTGGAAAAGGCCCAAGTCTCTCCATGTACTGTATGGGGTTAAATCAATCTATTCATGGCACCGACAAAAACGCAGCTCTCATTAATCTGCACTTAGCTACTGGGCAAATCGGTAAGAAAGGTGCAGGACCATTCTCTTTAACAGGTCAACCTAATGCTATGGGTGGCCGTGAGGTTGGTGGTATGGCCAACTTATTGTCAGGTCACCGCGATTTAGCAAACGCGGAACATCGCGATGAGATAGCTAAACTTTGGGGAGTTGCAAGTGTGCCAGAAGCCGTTGGAAAAACTGCGATTGAAATGTTCGACGCGGTCAAAGACGGAAGCATTAAAGCTATTTGGATTGCATGCACAAACCCGGCACACTCAATGCCAGATTTAAACAACGTGATTGCTGCGTTAAATACTGCTGAACTCGTTGTCGTACAAGATGCATATAACCATACAGACACCAATCAATATGCAGATGTATTGTTACCAGCCAGTACTTGGGGTGAAAAAGGAGGTACTGTTACCAATTCTGAGCGACGGATTACACGAGTAAACTCTGCCGTACCTGCGCCAGGAGAAGCTAAGCATGACTGGCAGATTATGGTGGAGTTTGCACAGCGCTTAGAGAAAAGATTAGGAAAAGACCGCACATTATTTCCATACAAAAATACTGAACAAATTTTTAATGAACATCGTGAAACTACTCGTGGTCGTGACTTGGATATTACTGGATTAAGTTATAAATTACTTAGCGATCAAGGCCCCCAACAATGGCCGTTTCTGACTAATGACACTTCGGGAAAAGCTCGCCTGTATACAGATGGTATTTTTGCCAAGCCTGACGGAAGAGCACAGTTTGTGAATGCTCATTATCAAGGAGCAGCTGATAAAACTGATTCGCGGCATCCTTTGCATTTGCTCACAGGTCGTTTGCGTGACCAATGGCACGGTATGAGCCGCACCGGAACAGTTGCCCAATTATTTAACCATTCAGAAGAGCCTGTGATCCTCATTAACGCTGACGATATGACGCGTCGCTTAATTAAAGATGGCGATATTGTCAAAGTCAGCAACCGACGCGGCAGCTTAATCCTGACAGCAAAGTCTTCTGATGAAGTGCAACCATCACAAACTTTTATAGCCATGCATTGGGGTAGTCAATTCATGCATGGTTTGGGTGTAAATGCATTAATGCCCCCATCGTTTGATAAGTTGTCTAAACAACCAGAACTTAAACATACCGCCGTTAAACTGGAAAAGTTAGATCTGCCATGGCGAATGACAGTAATGCGCACGATTCAAGATTTAAATATGTTGCAAGAAGTACGTAAATTACTCGCCAACTTCCAATATGCCAGTTGCGGCTTATTCGGCCGAGATAGCGAACAAAATGCAGGCATGCTTATTCTCAGAGCAGCCCATACTGGAGCTCCTGACAGTTCATTGATTGCTGAGATAGATTTGATACTTGGCATGACTGATGACATGCCATTACTTAATTACAATGATGCCAAACGTGGTGTAAGCAAAAGAATTTTAGTTGAGAGTAACCGTAACACCAACAGTCCGGAAGTAACAGGGGTGCGTTTGGTGGGTGAAACGTTGGCTGCAGACTGGCTGAAAGATGTCATGTCCTCCGGAGCATTCACTACAGAGCTGCGCCGCTGGGCATTAGCCCCCCTAAGTACACCTCCTGCAGGGAACCGGAGCCGAGGTAGAATTATATGCAATTGTTTGGATATTGCTGAAAATGACATTATTGACACCATACAATTAGGTGCAGATTTAATTACCTTACAAAACAAACTGAAATGTGGCACGGAATGCGGTTCTTGCGTTCCCGAACTCAAGCGCTTAGTACGCACTCATGAGATAAAACATGTAGTGTGAATTAGTTTTTGCAAATGACCGCTTATGGCCCAAAGCGACAAACATGAGCGTCTGCTCTTGAGAAGACCAATCTGAGTATCAGGATACCAATACTCTTTTATTTCATAATTTCTAGCGTATAGGCATAGTTGAGCATCAACACCGCTATTCCATATTGGGGTGGTGGGGGGTCAATATTTCAAAATAAAAAGTCTAGCAACCATGGCCCTGTAGGGATCCTTAGGGCAGTTGCAGACTCCCCTTAAGGATCCTTTGGACAGTACTAGTTCCAATGCCGATCTCCTTAGCGATCCTTAAGATTCCTTTACCCTCCGAACGCGCCTTTAGAACCAACTCCTCGGGATTGGATACGTTGGGTGGGCGTCCATGAAGTCTACCTGACTTAGTCCCCCCTATCTTCGACCGCGCTATCCCTGCCATCACACGCTCTACAATAATGCCTCGCTCGAATTCAGCGAATGCTCCAATCATATGAAAGAATAGCTTACCCGATGCTGTGGTGGTATCGATCTGCTGATCGTAGGCCACCAGGTCTACGCCCTTCTCCTCAAGTAACGATGAGAACTCCATAAGGTCCTTTAAGGATCTTGAAAGTCTGTCGAGTTTCCAACAGAGAACCACATCAAACTTACGCTTCATCACATCAGCATCAAGACGCTTATATTGTGGTCGAGCATCCTTACCCTTAGATCCTGAGACCCCCTGGTCAATGTACTCATCTACGAGAACCCAACCCATACGCTCCACATAGCTTCGTAACTGCTGCACTTGGTTGTCAGTCGTTTGCTTATCTGTAGAGACTCGCGCATAGATCGCTACAGACTTAATGGCCTTAGTCATAATGATTACCCTTGATGTACTAAACCATACTATAACATTAGTTTTGGTATATGTGAAAGTAAGCTGTTAAATCCATGACAAACATTGAGGTGTAGGCTAAGAGTTCTTAGAGGGTTTTGGTATAGGGGTCTTTGATCCTTAAGGACCCCAAGATTGGGCTTTAAATCCATTAAGGACCAGCGCTTAACTAGGGGTAATCTTGGGGTGCCCGGAAGCAGACGTTGATCATCGGCACTTCCCGACCCATTGCAGACATTCAGCTTTAAATAAAAAAGCCCACATTGCTGTGAGCTTTCTATTTATTTGAGTGCTTTAGATTTTGACAACAGGCTCTACAGCCACCTTAGTCGGAACAAAACTATTTTCCACCCCAAGTAAGAGAGTTGAAAATCGAACCTGTAGCTACTCTAGTAACTTTAGAGGCGTTAACAAGCTCTACAAATTGGTCATAACATTCCCATTAGGTCGACACAAAGTATACGACTGGGAAAAGTAGCTTTACTCACAAAGTTCTTCAAACGATCTAAATCAGCTCCCAAAAGTTTTTATTACAACGTGTGATACCAATATTCACGTGTGACACAAAATATATATATTTTTTTTATGTAAGTAAAAAAATTACTTATCTACTATACGTAGGATTACTTTGTCTAAATTTTGTAAGTTATTGATTTAATTGATAATTATCTTTACATTTATATATAATGCGCTTATTATTAATTGGGAGATTTAAACGGAAAAAACTTAATGAATTGGATATTGGAGAAATACAGATGTTAGTTGCAGAAGAGTTTCATAAAGTTAAGAAATTAAATTTAAACTTTAAAACAACAAAGGAGAAAAGAGAGGAGAGTATTTATTCTGCCTCAGATTGGATTTATCGGTGGTGGTATAGCTCTCCAATAGTTGTTAATCAACTCTCGCAAACATCAAGTAATGGCCTAAGTGGGATATTAGTTAATTATGGCTTAGTGAAAAGCACAAAAACAGCGTGTGGAAGTGGTTTTAAAAACATTCCCGGGCAAATGCTTACGCTTACAAAAGAGGGAGTGAGGTTGATTGAAAGTAGAAGAGATACTCTAATTAAATATGACGTAAATCCCTATAGAATTCGGCAAGATCAACTACGTCACAACCATATTGCTCAAAGCCTTACGATGAACAAGATGAGTAGTGGGAAGATTATAAAGTTTGAAACTGAAAAGGAATTTGGCAAGCTTTCTTCTTTTGAAATTAAGCAACCAGACGTAATTTGGACGTTAAAAAATCAGCTAAGAGTAGGTGTTGAAGTTGAATTAACTGGTAAGTGGGATCGTGCTTTAGATCATCAAATATCAAGTTGCATAAACGCTTTAAGGAAAAATGATTATGGAATTTCAGAACTTGATTACATCTTATTTTATAGCGATAGCCCAGGCATTATCACACGCTACAAAAAAGCTTATGAGGCAGGTAAGACTTACGCAACATGGGGTAAAGATAACCAAGGCCGTTGGTTAAAAGAAGACCAAATGGTGCTACCAAGCTGGATTACAGGAAAGTTGATATTTATATTATTAAAGGAAAATTTATATGCAAACTAATTCAAAATTTATTACACTGGCCTTTGTATTAACCTTATCTCTATGCTTATCTTCTTGTACTAGCCATAATGAAGACGAACTTTCCTCCAAAATTGCTAGTTTGACTCTTGATAATGCTAAATTAAATCAAAAGTTCGATATTGTTGAGAATGAATTTATTAAAAAGACCGACGTCATTAATGTTCAACTTTCAAGTCTTGTACAGAAAATTAATATCAATGAGAAAGATGCCGGAATCGCAGAAGGTTGCGACTGGTTGATTCCATTATGTCCAAACTCTTTTGTTGAGAGAGGTAGGCCGGCAATTAAAGAAGGGTATACACCAGATCCATTTTGGTTTTGGATTTATGCATTTCTAAAATTCGCAGTATTTGGTTTACTTGTAAGCGTCATTGTTGGCGGATTAAAGCTTCTGAACATTATTCTTATAATGCCCTCAAACCAATATTTAATAGAAGCTAAAGAAACAATCCAAATTGCAAAAAATTTTATGCTAACTGAAAAAGATCAATTACAAGCTGAAATTAATGAATTAACCATAATGACTCGGGAAAAATGGAGTTCTTTGGAGAGATTGGACGAAGATATTCAGTCAAAGCAGGAAACCCAGATCAGGGTTAAAAAAGAAATAGCGAAACTGAACGTGATGAAAGACTTTCTTACCACTAATTTGATTGCGTAAGGCTAGCATGATTAAGTGAATTACCACTCCTCGTGGATGGTAGTTCACTTTTAATAAGCACATACCAGCCGTGATAATATACATTACCCAGACCATGAATAGTCCACACAACAATGCCTAAAATACAAGCCCTTATCGCCGCCCTATCCTTACTCTGTGGCTTGCAATTGGCAATAGCCGGTGACCTGCCAGATCCAAACCTCACCCCAGGGGCGTTAAATACCAGCATTACTCAGGAAAATATTCAAAGCACCATCTGTGTAAAAGGCTATACCAAAACAATCAGACCGCCCGCTTATTACACCAATAAGCTAAAAAAACAACAGATTTTAGATTACGGATATGCCGATACCAATCCACAACATTATGAAGAAGATCATCTCATTCCGCTGAGCATTGGGGGCAACCCGAATGATCCAAAAAATCTATGGCCACAGCCACGCCTAAGTGAATGGAACGCTGAGAGAAAAGATGTCTTGGAATTTACTTTGTATAAGTTAGTCTGTAACGGCGCGGTAACTCTTGATAAAGCTCAGCAATCGATGGCACGAAATTGGATTGATACCTATAAGCATTATGAGAAATAGATCGCTCTTTTTGCAAACGCTTGCTTACAAACAAAAGATTAAAAAAGTAACTCATTGCTCTAAATCAATTTAAATTTATTATCTATACATTAATATATAATTGTTACGTAACTCATTATGCAGACTAGATTGTTCAGTAGCTTAGTCATCGGTAATTAAGATACCGGAAGAGGAAGGGGAAGGGAAATGTCACTTCATAATCAAGCTGTTAAAGAACTCGGGGTTGAAGATTACGTTGTCATTGAAGAAGAACATGGCCTGCTACAAAAATTTTTAGTCGATTTGATGAATGCCTGCGCCTGTAGCAACTTGAACAATTTGGATAGTTGCGTTACCTGTAACAAAGAGAAACAAGCCTCTTGTCAAGGGCGCTTACCCTCATTTTTATACTATGTGATTCATCTTGCAGCGAAGCATTTTGATCATGAAGAAAAAATAATGTTAAGTCGACCGCATGTGACATGGGACTACAAGTATTTCCAATTACATCATCAAGCACATGCCGATATTATGGAAAAGCTTAATAGCTTAGTGGATAAGTGCTTCGCCTTGGAAAAGCTTAACAATCCAGCTAATACTTACCGTCAGTTTCACCAAACACTTTCTGATATTTTCGAAGCCCATGACCTTGAATTCGATGACCCATTTATCGAGTCTACACAATCCAAGCATTAGGCTTCCAAGATTTCTTTGGCCGCTGGGAAGTAATTTTTTCGGATAGAGATAATAGAGATTAAAATATTGTTAGGTACTCAGGATTAAGCGCAATAAACGCCATCATCCCCACAAATATTAATAAGTACGTTTTCTTGGTGTGTAGGTGGCGCCACTTGACTCAATATGTCTAAAAGTGATGCGTCCATTATTAATGTCATAGGGTGATAACTCTAAAGTCACTTTATCTCCTGCTAAGATGCGAATATGATTCTTTTTCATCTTACCACCCGTGTAGGCAATCAATTTATGTCCGTTATCTAACGTTACGCGATAACGTGAGTCTGGTAATATTTCCATTACTACACCATTCATTTCAATTAATTCTTCTTTAGCC
>Ga0364867_10042_pt1 | contig 69992 bp, 48 predicted proteins | sample ExccelAu500001D4_3_FD_206915 | JGI IMG/M metagenome (GOLD analysis project Ga0364867, IMG submission 206915) | Enriched cells from Trout Bog Lake Hypolimnion, Wisconsin, USA - BchlTB.Aug13.5000.01.D4 | ecosystem: Environmental > Aquatic > Freshwater > Lake > Hypolimnion/Profundal zone | place... | reverse complement strand
GTTTTGTATGATATAAATAGTATAAACTTTCAGTATTTAGATGAAGAATTCAATTCAAAAAATCAGGATGAAATTATAAAGATTTCTATTGATAAAATTTCTAAAGATGATATTGACTTAGTCCTTCTGGATTTTCGTCTGCACTATAATGACTTTATTACTAATGACATACAGGAAATAACAGGATTAAAATTATTGAAAGAAATAAAAAATCTGAATCCTGGCATTCAGGTGATAATGTTTTCGGCAACTAATAAGATTTGGAATTTGCAGGCATTGTTACAAGCAGGTGCGGATGGATTTATTGTTAAAGAGTCACCTGAAAATAATTTTGATAAATCATTTACTGAACATGCCATTGATTCTTTTATGACCTCAATGAAAACTGCAATTAAGAGAGGATTTCTGAAACAAATATCTGAGAAATGCAGGTCTATAAAAATACAATTAAGTAAAAAAGATTATGAAGATGATTCTGAGTATGAAAAATTCTTAAATGATTTAAAAAAGCATATTAACTTAATTGCAGCTGCTTCGAACAGCATTAATTTGGCAGAATCAATAACTCTAGATATTGTTTTTTTAAATTGCTACAATTTTTTGGAAAAATTCAAACATTATTATTTAAAAGAAATTAATCGCCAATTTGTTTTAGGGACTGATGAAGTTGAGATGAATAGATACAATAGTTTCAATGGGAAAATTAACAACGATGGACATTTTGTTAGAAATAATCTAAATGACAATCCAAGCTGGTTCAATGTTTTAGCAGGATTATTTATTGACTATTTTTCAATTTCAAGAATTAATGACAAAGAAGTTAAAGACTTAAATAAAATTAAAGACAAAAGAAATGATTATATACACAATAAGAAGGATAGGTTTTTTCAAAATGAACTTTTAATGATTATTTCATTATGCGAAAATATCACAAGTAGAATGAGGGAATAATTTCCAAGCCAATCTAATCAAGATTACACTCTATTTTTTACAAAATAAATAAAACTTATGCAACTAACCGCTAAACTAACCCAAATCCTTCCAATCCAAACCGGCACAGGTAAAAAAGGAGAATGGAAGAAACAAGACATCATTGTTGAAACCGATGGTCAGTACCCAAAGAAGATCTGTGTTTCTGTTTGGGGCGATAAAATCAACGAAGATCAATTTCAAATTGGAAACCAATTGAAGATTGACTATGATCTTGAAAGCCGGGAATTCAATAACCGATGGTACACTGAGGTGAAAGCAATTAAAATTGAATTAGTTGGCTCCAATATTGAATCGTCGGGAGAAAAATATGTTGACATTGCAACGGAATTTTCTTCTGATGATAAGGATTTTCAGCCATTTTAGAAGTTGATTCTTTATTTAGACAGAAGTGATTTCAACTAAATTATAGACTAACAAAACCTTTAAAATTTAAATTATGAATGATCTATTATTAAAACTACGAGAACAACTTCTTGCCATAGTTGAGGAAATCGACAATTTTAATATCTCCTTAGATGACACGATTTCGATTAGGAAAGAGGATTTTAAATGGCTAAAATTTTTGGATAACTCCAATTCTGCCAACATATTTGAATATAAAGAGGATATTAAGTTCATATTGCATACCGAAGATTACAATCCGTATGAGAATTCAATTTACAATCAATTAATGAATGGCACATTAGAGGTATTAATTCTTGAAAAGCGAAAAGGCTCCGGTATTACATATAAGATAAATAATAAAAGTATTCAGGTTAATTACAAAGTACAAGAACAACAGAATACGCTGCTTCGGAATCTATACTCTACTCCAAAAGATTAATTATGAATCGATTATTCCAAATAGAGTAAATGCTAAAAGTTAATTCTTTAATTAAGATTGAGCGATTGAAACTAGAAGAGTGAAATTGTATTTTAAGGATTAAGAGGATTTTAAGTTTTCACTTCAGAGCTAATTCTAAGCGATTGTTAAAATAGTTTAGATTACGATTTATATAAGTTTTTTCTGTGCAGAATGGCTGCACGTATGCCCATTACATTTGTATAAAAATTAATCAACATGAGCATATTCCAGCATTTTAAACATTTAGAATTAAGCCCTGGACAAGAGACTGCCCTGACAAAGCTCGACGCTTTTTTGGAGAGCTCAACTCCAGTGTTTATGCTAAAAGGATATGCCGGTAGCGGTAAAACAACTATTCTTAAAGGATTAGTTGAACACTTGACATTGCAAAAAAAAGAATTTATTTTAATGGCCCCAACTGGCCGTGCAGCAAAAGTACTAAAAGATAAAACCGGACAGGGTTCAACGATCCACAAAGGAATTTATAACTTCTCTCTCCTAAAATCTATAAATCAAAATTCTCCGGACGACGCCGAACACTCGTTTCATTACTATTTCCCAATCAATGAGATCGAACCATCCGAAAAGATTATTATCGTTGATGAGTCGTCTATGATCTCGAGCATGGAGTCAAAACATGAACTGTTCACCTTTGGGACTAATATACTCCTGAATGATTTGATGACTTATGCAAAGCTCCAACACGGCCGAAATAAATTAATATTTGTGGGTGATCCTGCCCAGCTGCCTCCCTTTGGTGATAATAAATCACAGGCATTAGAGAAGCTATATTTCGAAGGTCTTGGTCTTGCTGTTGAAGAGACTGAAATGAAAGATGTACTCCGACAGGGTAAAAATCTGATCCTCAAAAATGCTACTCTAGTGCGTGAAGTATTGGAGCAAGAGCGTCGGTCATATATGAAATTTGAATTTGATGATGACTCTTTTGTAAAAATCGATGAACATGGCATCATTGAGAAGTATACCATGCAATTCCCAAATCCTGAGATTGGCAATGGCGTAGTTATTTCCCACTCCAATGCGCAAAGCTATTACTACAATATGGCTATCAGGAAACTGTTGTTTCCAGGCGAACGAGAAATCGTAGCAGGAGACCTAATAATGATCAATAATAATAATTACCATACATATAGTGCTGAATTATTTAATGGCGATATTGCTAAAGTGATCTCTTTAAGTCTGAATCCCGTTACGCAAACTGCTCCTGTATATTGCGATGTCAATGGTTCCAGGGTTAAAAAGAATATTGACCTGGTGTTTCGCAAAATATCCTTGAGAATATCAACACATCCTGATGAAATCCATTGCTATATTATTGATTCTCTTCTGAATTCGATAAACCGTGATTTGTCAATTGATGAAATGAAGGCGTTGTATATAAATTTTGTGATACGCTTTAACGAGGAGCAGAAAAAGAACAAGGATTTAGGGTTGGCCACTTTTAAGGTCGGTTCTGAAGAGTTTAAACTTGCATTAAAACAAGATCCTTTTTACAATGCAATAAAAATAAAGTATGGTTATGCTATTACTTGCCATAAAGCTCAAGGTGGTGAATGGGACACGGTTTTTGTTGACTATTCTGGTAGGGTGGGCCTATCTGATGATCCTTTAAGATGGTGCTATACTGCGACTACGAGAGGCATTAAAACTGTATTCGCATTCAACTCACCACAATTTGGGAAATTAGATAAGTTTAAATTTAATCCAATAGGTATGATTGGAACTTTACCTAATGATGCCCTTTCTCTGGATTCTGTTGCCATTTCACCATTTCACAATCTAAACGACTTAAAATGTAAGAGTCTTAAATATTGGGAGATAGCAGAGAAATTAGAGAATACCAATTACTCCATTTCAAAAGTCGATTCGCTAGGAGGTTTCCAGGAGCGTTATACTTTTGTTACTGGTAGATTGGAGATTGTTGCAGATGCCTATCATAAGGGATCAGGTCATTTCCCCAATGGATTTAAGGTTATTAGTCAGTTGGATGAAACCATAAAAAAAGAGGTTGAAACAATCCTGAATGCTGATTTTACGAACGAATATCAACTTAATTATACTCCTAAACAGGAGTTTTTGGCTGATCTGTATTCTATGATGCAGGAGGAATGTAGTGAATTAAATATTACAATCACAAATATCGTTGAAGGGAACAATAATTATATCAATTATTATCTGAAGACTGATTCTATTTGCTCGTACATTCAATTTTATTACAATGCGAAAAATCAATTAACCACAGCAATTCCAAAAACTTATAATTGTCCGAACGACAAAAAATTAGAAATACTCATTCAAAAATTATTAAATCATGCCATCTAAGGAGATTAAAGAACTTCGCAAGTCGGGACAGTTAGAGGAGGCCTTAACGCTGGCCAAGGCTGAACTTGCGGCAGATCCTAATAATATCTGGGCTAAGCGTAATATCAGCTGGGTTTACTATGAATTTTTGAAGGTTAATAACACTTCGGAACATTTCGAGTCGTTTATTTCCTGGCTTACAGAATTAAAAAATCTTGAATTACCGGCGGAAGAAAAAATGATATTTGAAAATGTGTACTGGCAGATTGGTAGCATGTGTTTCGCGTTAAATAAAAGTTATCCGGCAAATCCGGGCAAATGCATTCAAATATTTCATCTTATACAATCTTTTCATTTTACGAAACCCTCAGAGGGATATAGCTTCCTTCTAAAGGCTTTGCATAAATCAATGAGAGATAGTGACATTTACCTTCACTTTGCTGATTGGTGGGGTTTTGAAAATCTAAGGCCAGAAGATTTTCAGAAAGAGAAAATGCCTAACGGCAAAGAGATGATGTCATTGGCTGAGCAGGTATATATTACTTATGCCAAGCATCTTTTGCCAAAACAGACTCAATCTGGCGAAATTATTTTTGATAAGAAGAAAGCTGCAGATTTCCTACCCATATTATCGGAGATGGTTGAGAATTATCCTAATTTTCAATATCCTCCCTATTTTCAGGTTAAGCTATTATTGGCTTTAGGGGATAAAGAGAATGTATTAAATACCTTATTGCCTTTTGCGAAAAAGAAGAAAAATGATTTTTGGGTCTGGGAACTACTCGCCGAGGTATTGTCATCAGATGCCGATAAAGTATTTGTTTGTTATTGTAAGGCTTTGTCGTGCCATAGTCAAGAGGACATGTTAGTTAGCTTACGTCAAAAAATGGCTAAATTATTAATTGACCGAAAACATTTTAATGAGGCTAAGACAGAAATAGACCATTTGATAAAAGCCAGGACTGAACATAATTGGAAAATTCCAAGTGAAGTGATAAACTGGCAATCGCGTGAATGGTATAATAATGCAGTATCGCAAAAATCCAACTTAAGATATTACCAGGAATTTGTCCCTGATGCTGAAGCAATTTTATTCAGCGATACTCCGGAGGTAACTGTCCTTGTTGACTTTGTAAATTCAGACAAGAAGATGCTCAATTTTATTGCATCAGAATCAAAGTTTGGCTTCTTTAAATATGAACGGTTTTTCCGAGATGTAAAAGTTGGGGATACCCTAAGTGTAAGATTTCAAGGTGGAAGCAATGAAGGAGTACATCATGTATATACTGCAATAAACGTGAATGACGAAGCTTTTAAGCAGCAATTTATGAAACAAGTTTCCGGAGTCATTAAAATTCCTTCCGGAAAACAATTTGGATTTTTGGATGATGTTTTTATTCATCCAGTGACAGTTGCTCGAATGAAATTGGCCGATGGGATGCATTTGGACGGATTGGCTATGAAATCATACAATCAGGATAAAAAGCAATGGGGTTGGAAACTAATTTAGAAATTAAAAATATAATAAAATGGAAAATGAACAAATTGTATCTATTGAGAGTGGCTTGAATGATGATTTTTATGCTTGTTTGATTGAGCAAGCAGATTTGGTTGATGACGTTATTTTACTTGAACAAAGTGGAGCAGAAAATTATGCAGATATTGAGGAAAATATCTTGGAGCAAGTTCTGGAAAATGATATGATAGACGCTATGAATGAGCAAGCACAGGAAGATTTTATGTTTGAGCAAGCTCAGGAGGATGCCATGTTTGAAGATATGATTGAGCAAGCTCAGGAAGATGCAATGTTTGAGCAGGCCCAGGAGGATGCAATGTTTGAAGATATGATTGAGCAAGGTCAGGAAGATGCAATGTTTGAGCAGGCCCAGGAAGATGCTATGATTGAGCAAGCTCAGGAGGATGCTATGAGTATTGGGCCTTATAATTTAGCGAAACCTGATCGACAATCTGATAGTTGGATTGCTATTTACAATGATTTTTCAAGTAAATCATCTGAAGATTTTAAGAGTTTAGAAATAAATAATTTACTTTGTTTTATTCACAAGAAATTTGAAAAGACTTCTAAATCAGGCAAAACTGCATATTATAGTTATTCAATTATTGATGAAAACAGTAATCCCTCAATTCTTAGATTAGGAAAGCACTATTGTAAAAGCGCAGAACTAGAACATTGGGTTTCATGGGAATATGACACTTTGGAAATAAAGGAGCAACATTATTTTACACAACATCACCAAAACAGCAAAAGCTATAAATTTGAAAGGACTTTTATATATCCGATTGATTATTCTTTTGCAAGCTTTGTTCCATTAAACAAATATAATCCGTTCAATTTTTCATTTAAAAAATTGAATTTTATGAATAAGAATAATATTTCTTCTTGCGGAGACAAATTATCCAGAGTCAAAATATTTGTCACAAAAGATATTTTTTTAGAATTATCTGTTTTTGATTTTGAGAACAATATTATTCCATTACTTAAAGAGCTTGACAATTCCGTTTCATTTAATGATTTTGTAATTAAAATACATTTGGGACAATCAGTAAAATATTTAGAAATAATAAAAAAAGAATTGTCAAATCGAAAAAATAATTACGCTTTAATTAGCGCAAATAACATTATCGAGAATATGAAGAAGTCATTAGAGAAACTCTATAAATTTTTGCCTCAATCAGTAAAGAATAGTCCCGATAGCGATTACACAGTACTTATTTCTAGTTTTGATGCATTAGTAAATAATATAAATAACAGAAATAATGTAAATTAATTTGACAATGATTGTCTTTCATACGCCATTATCTTCTGGTCATTTTTGAATAATTTCATTTTTGATTGAGGCACAGGATGTTTTCGATTGAAACGTTTTTTGCATAAAAGCACAAAGGCAGCCCATTTGTATGTATATATGTATGTAACAAAAAAATACCGCTGATAATCAATTGATTACAGCGGTATTTGTGACCCCGGAGAGACTCGAACCCCCAACCTTCTGATCCGTAGTCAGATGCTCTATCCATTAAGCTACGGGGCCATAATTGACTGAAACATCCGGTTCCGTATAAGCTAAAACAGATGTTCTGCCTTTTACTGTTCCATCGGATTAATTTCATGAATCATGTTGATGAAAGCGGTGCAAAGATAATCAGATTTCAGATACCAGAATCAACAAATCCGAATAATTTAAGGATTTCACTTTTCTGAAACAGATTGGGGATTTCTGGTGATTATATCAGCCTGATTTCGACCCGGAAAGATCTGGCTTTTCAGGTAAATCTCTCTTTTCTTCTTTTTTGATCAATTTTACGCAAAAACTTTACTTAGTTATTTCTCATTATAAAATTTATTGTCCTATATTTGTATCCTATTTGTAATTATTCTAAATAAGAATCAGGGTGCGACTTTCTGAAGTTGAAGAAAATAAGCGTGTTGTAATAACTAAAGTATTGGGTCATGGTTCTTTTCGTCGCCGAATCTCTGAAATGGGGTTCGTGGCCGGGAAAGAGGTTGCAGTACTTAAAAATGCTCCGCTTTTTGATCCTGTTGAATACCAGCTTCTTGGTTATAATGTCTCGCTCCGGCGGGCTGAGGCTAATCTCATTGAAGTGATCACCATGGAGGAGGCATTGAACTTTGCCCCGCCAAGTTTTGATGGGACTATCGACATGGAGGTGTTAAAGATTTCGGCACGTGAGAAGGGGAAGACCATACAGGTTGCATTGGCTGGAAATCCAAACTGCGGTAAAACCACCTTGTTTAACCGGGTCACTCATTCGAAAGAGCATGTCGGTAATTACACAGGAGTAACGGTCGATTCCAAAATTGCCTCTTTTCTGCACAAAGGGTACACCTTTAACCTGGTCGATCTGCCAGGGACTTATTCATTAACCTCATTTTCTCCTGAAGAGTTATATACCCGCAATTACATCATTGAAGAGACTCCCGATATTGTTTTGAATGTAATCGATGCCTCAAACCTAGAGCGGAATATGTTTTTGACTACACAACTCATCGATATGGACATCAAGGTCGTGATTGCCTTAAATATATACGATGATCTCAAATCCAGCGGAGCCAAACTCAACCGGGATAAACTCGGTAAGTTGCTTGGCATCCCGATCATTCCCACAACAGCCAGCAAGGGTGAGGGGCTTGAGAAGCTTTTCGACGAAATTATTGAAGTTTACGAGGAGCGTAATCCTATTGTACGCCATATCCACATAAACTATGGCGAAGAACTTGAGCAGTCGATCAAGGCAATCCGCAAAGAGATTAAGATGGATAAGCCCATTACGGCTAAACTGTCCTCAAGATATTTGGCAATCAGGCTTTTAGATAAAGATCCGACCGCATTGGAAGCATTAAAAACTTCCACGAACTATACCCGGATCAATGAAGTTATTCAGCGGGAAACGGCCCGTTTAAAATCAAGATGGAATGAGGAGAGTTCTCATTTAATTACTGATGCTAAATTCGGTTTTATATCGGGCGCATTGCGTGAGACTTTTGTTCCGGGGATTCAATGGAGATATGAGATCACCGGTAAGATTGACAGGCTGATTACCCATCGCGTTCTTGGGTTTCCAATCTTCCTGTTTTTCATGTTTCTGACATTCTTTGCAACTTTTAAACTGGGAGGAATTCCCATGGTATGGATCAACAACGGCGTCAATCTGGTTTCCGGAATTATCAAGGAATCGATGGCGCCAGGGATGTTAAAGGATCTTTTGACCGATGGGATTATCAACGGACTCGGAAGCATTATCGTTTTCCTGCCGAATATTCTGATTCTGTTCTTTTTTACCTCCTTGATGGAGGATACCGGATATATGGCCCGGGCAGCATTTATCATGGATAAACTCATGCATAAAATCGGGTTGCACGGACGATCATTCATCCCAATGGTCATGGGTTTTGGATGCAATGTCCCCGCAATTATGGCTACACGAACCATTCGTAATCGCAGCGACAGGTTACTGACCATGCTGATCATCCCCTTTATGTCGTGTTCCGCCCGGTTGCCAGTTTATATTGTATTGATTTCTGCCTTTTTTAAAGATTATCCGGCGCTCGTCCTGACCGGCCTATACCTGTTGGGTATAACAATGGCCATTGTCATGGCAAAGATTTTAAACAAGACCCTTTTCAGACGTAAGGATACACCGTTTGTAATGGAACTTCCGCCTTACAGGATGCCCATTTTAAGGAATACCTTAGTCCATATGTGGGATAAGGCCAGTCAATATATCCGAAAGATCGGAGGAACAATTCTCGTTGCAGTTGTAATTATTTGGGCACTTGAATATTTTCCGCGAAGTGTTCCAGATCAGGATAGTTCAACCAGTACCCGGGTTACCAGGGTGACACATGTTCAATCCCAGATCGAAAACTCTTACCTCGGAACTATTGGACACGTGATTGAACCGGTAATCAGCCCGTTAGGATTTGACTGGCGAATGGGTATTTGTCTTGTGGCCGGAATTCCGGCAAAAGAGATCGTGGTGAGTACGATGGGTGTCCTTTATGAAACAGGAAAAGATGACCAAAAGAGCAAGGAGTTATTGCCTGAAGTTCTCAAAGCTGAAACCTATTATATTGGACCTAAGGCGGGGGAGAAGGTCTTTAATCAGGCTGTGGCACTTTCATTTCTGGTTTTTGTCCTGCTTTACTTCCCGTGTATTGCTGTGATTGCCACTATAAAGCGGGAGGCGGGCAGCTGGAAATGGGCAATGTTTACCGTGTTTTATACCACCGGTTTTGCATGGTTAATTTCATTGATTACCTATAGGGTAGCCCTGTTTTTTATTTAGTTTAAACTGTTTATACAACTATCAGATATGCAGGAAATTATAACTTGGATTGTTGTTCTGACCGCCATTTCAATTATGGCCTATAAAGCGGTACAATCTTTTAAATCATTTAAAAAGACGACCAGTGACAGCAGTTGCAACGGTTGTGGAGGTGGGTGCAGCGGTTGTCCGGTGGCACCGGCAAAGAGGAAGATTGCCGGGAGATAAAAATCAAAAAGCGACCGGGTGACTGCCCAATTCATGAACAGTCACCCGGTCACCGGGCAATGAGAACTTTGGTAATGTGCTAACTCAGGGGTGAAAAAGATGTATTTCCCTTTATTTCTGCTTATTTTAATTGTAACTCCAGAATCTTTGCAATTTCATCCAGCGTCAGGTCGCCTCTCTCTCCGATGGCTTTGATTCCTCTTTTTGTAAAACGGTCAATCACTCTCGGGATAATGTCTGAGCCAACCCCATAGTCGGATAATTTGGTTTTTATTCCGACAGACTCGAAGAAATTAACGGTTTTAGCAATAATTGCGTCAATTTTTTCAACAGTGGTTCCTTCGGAAATATTCCAAACTCTTTCACCATATTGGAGCAGTTTTTTCTCTTTATTTTCGCGTTTTACCCTCATTAAACCTGGTAGAATAATACAGAGTGTCTGTCCGTGATCGATCCCATGAAGTGCTGTAAGTTCGTGCCCGATCATATGTGTTGACCAATCCTGGGGAACACCAACACCAATAAGGCCATTTAGAGCCATTGTAGCTGCCCACATGAAGTTGGCAGCGGCATCGAAATTGGTTCTGTCAGCCAGTACCCTTGGACCCTCTTCGATAAGAGAGATTAACAGTGATTCTGCAAACCGGTCCTGAACAGCTGCATCGACAGGATAAGTAAGGTATTGTTCCATTACATGAATAAATGCATCGACAACACCATTGGCTACCTGGATCCGAGGCAGTGAAAAAACAACCTCAGGATCAAGAATCGAGAACTTCGGGAAAACATGAACCGAGTCAAATGCAAGCTTATCTTTTGTTTCCCAGCGGGTTACTACAGCAGTTCCGTTCATCTCGGAACCTGTGGCCGGCAGGGTAAGGACTGTTCCTATTGGCAATGCCTTTTCAACACTGACTTTACCCCGTTTTGACAATATTTCCCAGGGATCGGATCCTTCCCAAAGTGCGGCAGCGGCCATAAACTTTGTACCATCCAGTACCGAACCACCTCCTACCGCCAGCAAAAAATCGATATGATGAGCCTTGATCAGCGCAACCCCGTTCATTAATGTTTCGTAATGGGGATTGGCTTCTATTCCGCTGAATTCAATAACATTGAATCCTTTCAGGGCAGTCATAACCTGATCGTAAATGCCGTTCTTTTTGATACTTCCACCACCGTAGGTGAGAAGAATATTGGCTTTTGGAGGAACGAGCCCGGTCAGTCGGGAGATTTCCCCTTTTCCAAAACACACTTTTACCGGGTTATAAAACTCAAAATTTTTCATGATTATCAATTTAAAAATCTGATTGATTTTCTCTTGGGGAGCTCAATCAATGGTCAACTCCATATTTTTTAAAATGCAAATTTACATTAGTTACCTAAAGTGGCAACCATCACTGCCTTGATAGTATGCATCCGGTTTTCGGCCTGATCAAAAACGATAGATGCTTTACTTTCAAATACTTCATCAGTAACTTCCATTGCTTCCAGTCCGAATTTCCGGTAAATATCCTCACCTACTTTGGTATTGCGATCGTGATAGGCCGGCAGACAGTGGAGGAATTTCACGGAGCTGTTTCCCGTTAATTCCATCGTTTTCGCATTTACCTGATAAGGTTTAAGCAATTCAATCCGCTCAGCCCAGGCTGAGTCGGGCTCACCCATCGACACCCACACATCAGTATAGAGAAAATCACAATCCTTAACTGCTTCGGCAACGTTATTCGTGATGGTTATTTTCGAACCGGTACAGGCTGCTATTTCCCAGCATTTTGATTGCAGCTCGTCAGATTGCTGATAAGCCTTTGGTGCCGCCGCACGGAAGTCCATCCCCATTTTGGCTGCCCCGACCATGAGGGAATTGCCCATATTATTCCGGGCATCACCAAGGTAGGCAAACTTTATTTGTGACAACGGCTTTTTGCTATGTTCCCGCATGGTCAGCAGGTCGGCAAGAATTTGGGTTGGGTGATATTCATTGGTCAAGCCATTCCAAACAGGAACTCCTGCATATCGGGCTAATTCCTCCACGATTGACTGCCCGAATCCGCGGTACTGAATCCCGTCGTACATCCGGCCAAGCACGCGAGCAGTATCTTTCATCGACTCTTTGATTCCGATTTGTGAACCGGAAGGTCCCAGGTAGGTAACATGGGCACCCTGGTCAAAAGCTGCCACTTCGAAAGCACAACGGGTACGGGTTGAAGATTTTTCAAAGATCAGGGCAATATTCCGGCCGACGAGCTTTTGCTCCTCAGTCGCTGATGACTTTGCCCATTTTAATTCGGCTGCGAGTTCGAGCAAATATTCAATCTCCTGTTGTGAAAAATCAAGTAGTTTCAAGAAATGTCTGGTATGCAGATTGATAGACATATTACTAGTTTTAAATATTAATCTTTTAAAGAATATCAAACCAAAGCTCAAAGAAAACTATTTAATGGATAGGTTTCACATTCCGTATTCCATGGTTATTTTTGAACCGTACGATTTATCTTCCAGTTTAGAGGCTTCTGTGATGATACTTTTTTCCCCGCCGTTTTCAATAAATGCCAGTGCAGCAGCAATTTTAGGAGCCATGGAACCTTCGCCAAAGGTCCCGGCTTCGAGATATTTAAGGGTGTCCCTATAATCAAGAAACTCAAGTTTCTCCTGGGTTGGAAGCCCAAAATCCTTAAAGATGAACGGCACATCAGTCAGAATATAAAACTCGTTGGCTCCAACTCCATGGGCGAGAACTGCTGAAGCAAGATCTTTATCAATTACTGCATCAATAGTTCTTATCTCATTATTTTGATCGTAATAGACAGGTATTCCGCCACCGCCGCAGGTGATGACAATATTGCCTTCTCTGGCCAGTTTTTGGATCAGTTCAAGATTGAAAATGGCTTTAGGTACCGGCGACGGAACTACACGCCGCCATCCTTTATCGCTGTGCTTACTTAATTTAAATACCCACCCTTTTTCTTTCGTCAGTTGCATGGCCTGATCTTCTGAGTAATACATTCCGATTCGCTTCGTAGGTTTTCTAAAGGCAGGGTCTTCGGCCTCCACTTCGACCATCCCGACCACGGTGATGACGTTCCGTTTTATTCCGTGCCTGATGAGGATATTTCGGAAGATCCGCTCAATCATGTAACCAATTCCCCCCTGTGAATCAGCCACGCAAATGTCGAGCGGCATGGGGTAGATTCCATAGATTTGCTCACCGGCATCATTGCGCATCAAAATATTTCCAACCTGTGGCCCGTTCCCATGAGTAACGATCAGATCATATCCGGCTTTAATCAGAAAAATCAGATTTTCGAGTGTTTCGGCAGTGTGTTTTTCCTGTTCTTCTATCGTACCTCTTTCATTGTCCCGCAGAAGAGCATTTCCACCAAGTGCTACAACAGCCAGTTTCGTTGCCATGAAATCGGTTTTTTACATCGGTTAAATATTGCTATAAAGGAACAAACTATCCATGAAATGGATTCTGAGGTAAATCATATTTTATGGAAATGTTTTTGGCTTTATACCGATAACAATCAGGCCAGGCTTTGGAGAGATGGCCGGTAATGAGTCATTACATATTGTCCCGCTATTTATTGCCGATTCCCTTTTTTGGTTAATTTTGCGGTACAATTCAGCATTATAATAAAATATCTGATTCCAAAAACAATGGCCCGCAGCAAGAATGAAAAATCCAGTGCAGCTTCCACCCGGAAAAGTGGAAGAGGTCGGTTAGGAAATCTGAGTACCGGGGAACGCGTTGGCGGAATACTTGCGATCCTTCTTATATTCCTTTCATTCTATCTCTTAATCGCGTTTGCCTCTTTTTTTATTTCGGGAGGTGCGGATATCAGTATGCTTGATGTATCGTTCAAAGAGTTATTCTCTAACCCCGATTTAAAAATGCAGAATGCCGGGGGACGGTGGGGTGCGTTTTTAGCGAACCTTTTTATCAATAAAGGGTTTGGAATTGCAGCCTTCGGGTTCCTTTACCTGTTCATCATCCTTGCATTAAGAATGGGAAAAATCGGCAAATTTTCACTGAGAAGGAATCTGGCTTACACGCTGTTCCTGATTATCTGGACCTCTGTTGCCGCAGGATATTTTTTATCCTTTTTATACGAAAAATCACATATCCTTCCCGGTGGGAGTTATGGCTTTCATATCAGTCAGTTACTGAACCTTACCATTGGTAAAGTGGGTACATTTTTCCTCATCCTCAGCTCGATGATGATCTGTCTGATCATCGCTTTCGAGGAAGCCTGGCCTTTGCTTAAGAAGTGGGTGACCTTTAAACGGATAAAAAAAGAAGTCGCCCCCAAGGAGGAGATTCAGGATGAAGATGTCTTTTCCATTCCTCAGGCACCGTTGATTGAAACTAAAGAAAAATCATTTGCCAAGGTTGCAGTCGGGAATAATGTGGAGATCGTCTATGCCGGATCGAATGTGAAGGAAACACTTGAAATAGAGCGTGAAGAGATTCACCGTGAAGAGGCCCTGTCTGTACCCCAACCCTTGTATACTCCTACACCTCGCAAGAGCGACGAAGAGGATGGCCTCTATGAAGGTGCCGATGCCGAGATGCCGGACTTCGATCCTACACTCGAGTTGTCGCGTTACAAATTTCCGCCCATTGAACTGCTCGAGGAACGCTCGTCGGGTAATCCGCAGGTTTCGGATGAGGAGTTAATCGCCAACAAAAATAAGATCCTTCAGACTTTAAAGAATTACAACATTGACATTGTAAAAATTAAGGCGACTACCGGACCAACCATCACCCTCTATGAAATTGTTCCGGCACCCGGAGTTCGGATTTCAAAAATCAAGAACCTGGAGGATGATATCGCCCTGAGTCTTGCTGCCTTGGGAATCAGGATCATTGCCCCGATTCCGGGAAAAGGGACCGTTGGTATTGAAGTTCCAAACAGCAAACCGGAGATTGTTTCGATGCGTTCGCTAATCACTTCAAAAGTCTTTCAGGAGAGTGACTATGAATTGCCGCTCGCTTTGGGGAAGACAATTTCAAATGAGACCTTCGTAGTCGATCTTACCAAGATGCCCCATATTCTGGTTGCAGGAGCCACAGGTCAGGGAAAATCGGTCGGATTAAACGCGATCATTTCGTCGTTACTTTATAAAAAGCATCCCGCGCAGCTGAAATTTGTTTTTATTGATCCCAAAAAGGTTGAACTAAATCTCTACTCCATTATTGAAAAACACTTTCTCGCCAAGATGGATGGGGAGACTGATCCAATCATTACGGATGTTCAGAGGGTTAAAAATACACTCAATTCATTGAATCACGAAATGGATATGCGTTATGATCTTTTAAAGAAAGCGCATGCCAGGAACATTAAGGAGTATAACGAAAAGTTTATTGCGCGGAGACTGAATCCAATGAAGGGACATCGCTATCAACCTTATATCGTGGTTGTTATTGATGAGTTTGCCGACCTGATTATGACAGCAGGGAAGGAGATCGAATTACCGATTGCCCGAATCGCACAGCTTGCCCGCGCAGTAGGTATCCACATGGTAATTGCGACTCAACGCCCTTCAATCAATATAATTACGGGTGTTATTAAAGCCAATTTCCCGGCGCGGATTGCCTTTAAAGTAGCGTCTATGGTCGATTCCAGAACGATCCTCGATACCCCCGGTGCGAATCAGTTGATCGGTAAGGGAGATATGCTTGTATCAACAGGGAACTCGCTGATCAGGGTTCAGTGTGCATTCGTGGATACCCCTGAAGTTGAGGCTGTTGCAAGGTACATTAGTCAGCAGCCATCATTCCCAAGTGCGTATCTGTTGCCGGAATGCCATGATGAAGGATCCGGTGAATCGGACATGATTGACTTAAAAAACAGGGATGAGTTTTTCGATGAGGCGGCCAGAATTGTAGTGATGAACCAGACCGGTTCAACTTCGGCGATTCAACGTAAATTCTCGATAGGGTATAACCGGGCCGGCAGAATCATGGATCAACTTGAAGCCGCCGGTATTGTCGGGCAAAATGAGGGGAGCAAAGCCCGTCAGGTTTTATTGCAGGACGAGTATGCTCTGGAACAATTATTGCGGGGTCTCAATCAATAATTAGCAATTATAATTTATAACATAGAAATGAGAACTATTTTTTTATTCAGTATTTTGACTTTGGTTGGCGGTTCGATCTTTGCACAACAGGATGCAAAGGCAAGGGAGATTCTTGACAAATTGTCAATAACCAATAAAGGTTATAAAACCATACAGATCGATTTCTCGTTTACTCTCGAGAATAAATCGGGAACTGTTACCGAGACCAACGAAGGGAGTGTTGCCTTAAAAGGGAAAAGTTACCGTTTACACATGCCCGCAATGGGGATGGAGGTTTTTTCAGACGGAGCGGTAACCTGGAGTTACCTCACACAGTCCAATGAAGTGAATATTTCTGCCGTAGATCCTGAAAGCGAGGCATCCCTGAATCCGGCCAATATTTTCACTATTTATGAAAAGGGATTTAATTATACCTATGTTGGAGAGGAGAGTGTGGAGGGCAAGGCCGCACAGGTTATTGATCTCTTTCCGGTCGATAAAGCCAGGGAATTCACGAAAGTCAGATTAAGTGTTGACAAAGCTAAATCTCAAATACTTAAGGCGAAGACCTTCAATAAGGACGGGAATACCTATACGCTGGCTATGAAAAGCATGAAAACCGATCAGAACCTGACCCCTGATTATTTTAAATTTGATCCGGCTAAATATCCCAAGGTTGAAATAAACGATATGAGATAAACAAAAAACAGGCTTTTTATGAGCCTGTTTTTGTTTAGTTAATCCACACAATCTCGGAGGCGTAATTCCCCGTCATCCCTCTTACTTCAACGCCTTTGTCCATGAGTTCGGCCCCGTTCATACTTCTGTTTTGATCCTTTCTGTCCTGGAACGTTATCCGATAGGTTGCAGTCCGGTCTAGCCCTTTTAATCGGATGACTTTTGAATCCGGGGCATTCCGAGAAGGTTTGAAAAGGAGGATTGAACCTTTGTTCAGAGAAGGATTGAAATACTCAATGCCGTCCCAGTTTATTCCGTCAGGAATCGGCAAAATATGATAAACTTCAGCAGGTGAATCCCCTGGTTTTAATCCTCTCAGGATGGGCCGTTGCCTCGATTTGTATAAAGGCCAGTGTTTCTTTACCCCTTCGATCTGATTCGGAGTGTAAACACACCAATTGGTGGCCATATTTGCACCCATAAAACCTGTTCTCAGGATATAGCTCACCCATTCAGGCGAATCATTAATGGTACCGCCATCGGGTGTATAACCACCGTTATTGGGAACCTCACCATGAGGACCAAGATTCATCCCAATGTCAGTCTTAATTTGAACCGGATTAATCATAAACGAACAGGAATAAAAAGATTCGCGGTGATATTCGGGTCCGCCTGAATCCTCGTTGGTAAATACCGAGATGCGTTGCAGGGTTGTAAAATCCTTCAGTAAACCCCCGTTTCCGCAATGCTCATATCTGAAGTCAGGACGGTTTGCAATCATGTAGTCAAGGATCTCCAGCAGAGACTCATGGCTTAGGTAGTTAAATTTGGCTTCGAGGAGCATATCACTTCGCCAGTAGTCGTAATGCCATTGGTCGTACCTGGTTAGCAGGGCATTCTTCTCCCTTTCTTTCCCTGCCTCAGTGCCGATATCGTTCCACTCAAATGTGAAATTCATATAGAGTGAGAGCTTTTGGTTATTGCGATGGACAATTTCACCGGCGGTCATCCCATGGGGCCATTTTACTGAATCGGGTTTCCAGAAGGCGTATTTTTTAAAATTGCCTTTGGTCCAGTCTGTCCCCGAACCATCCAGCCAGTCGATATCAATTTTCCCCAATTCAGCTCCCCATTCGGCAACCGGGTATTTTTTATAGTATTCGGTCAGCTGCGCTTCATTACCCGGAATACAATATTCGATTAACGGTTCACCCGGATTATTCTTCAAGGTTGGAGTGATCTTGTAATTCCAAAACCAACGCTTCATTTTATTGCTGCCATCATCGGTATTCCCGACATAGGTTCCGAAGAAGACCGCCGGAACTTTAAATGCTTTCCCATCCTTAATGGATACCGAGGTGGTGTCCCATAGGTATGATTTATAGTTGATTGTGAGCGGATCGGGCCCGGTTCTGTTTTTAAAGGCCCCAAAACTCCACTCATACCCAATATACAACCCATGCTTTGAACTGACGTCCAGCATCTGAAATGGAAGATGGCTGTTTATCCCTTCCGGGGAAGCGCCATTGGCATCATTCGAAAGATAGTAGGAGAGGGTATCGTTTTTCCTGATCTGATCGACGTTTACAATCGGTTTATCCTTCAGCGATTTATTGCCAAGATACCTTCCTTTATTGAAACGCCAGAGCGTTATTGTTGAATCGGCTGTAAGATTGATGTTTGCGGAGATAACATCGGCATCCTGAAATGAGATGCTTTCTCCGGAGTTATTTTTAATTGAAACGGCATTTTCAACAGGTCCGACACCGGGTCTGGCTTCCCAGACTGATTCCAGCATAAGTTTTGGAGTTGTACTCAAAAAGTGAAGGATAAGTTTAATCCCGTTGGATTCTTCAACCTTCGCATCCTGGTATTTCCAATCCGGATGATGGGTGGTGGTTCCGATCTTAACTTTCTCCGGAAATGGCATTTCTGAGGGTTCTTTGATCCAGTTCCATCCGTTTCTGGTATTCCTGAGTTCATAAACTACCGGATGGTTGTTGGTTACGCCAATGGTTAGTTGCGTGTCTTCTGTTTTTAGTATCCAGTTTGGTGTCGGCAGCCGATGACGGGCGCAAACGGTTTGAATGAAGAATGTTACAGTTAAAATAAGAGCAAATTTAATCATAAACTATAAATTTATAAAAAGAGGCCATCTCAAGATTGAAAATGAGAGAGCCTCCTTTGGCTAACATATTATTCGTAGAAATCCTTTTTAATTTGATTGTCAGTTAATTAATTCATAAAATTCACCTGCTTTGGGTATATTTATGTTTGCCGGGAATCGTATAGGCATAGCCAATGGTCACGACGCCTGCGCCGGTATAATTTTTCCCGTTAGCTGTCCCTTTTTGAATGGACATAAACCCATAATTGCCTCCGCCCTCAATAAATACGGTACTTTTTTTGTTGAGACGATAAGAAATTCCTACGAATCCCTCAATTCCTACATTGAATGAATTCAAATCATTTTTAATGTTTGTGGTGGCGTTAAATGGTTGTTGGGTTGATGTTATCTGGGTATAGGTCTTATTATCAGGATTCAACATCGAAAGGGTACTTGAACCACTGGTCACCTGTTTGGCATCAAGCAGGATACCTGCAAATGGACCAAAGGATGCATAAATCTTGAAAGGGCTTTTTTTGCTGATTTTCCACGTGTACTTTGCCAGAACCGGGAATAAAAGATAATCGTATTTCGCGTTGTTTTTAAAATCAGCATATAAATAGGTTGGTGGAGGCTGAAGATTTGGAAATGCCTGTAATCCACTTTTCTGTCCCCCCTGAGAGGAATACTCCAATCCAACGGAGATTGAAAAAGGCTTGGTTACGTGATATTCTCCGTAGATTCCACCATCAGCCCCCATCCGGGAAGCCCAACCTTCACTTAAGGGATTTTGGGAACTGCCACCCGTAAGGTTCGGAATGCTGAGCCCACCCTTTGCGCCGATGGTGATTTGCTGGGAATAGAGATTGCTGATCAGGATAAACAGCACAGCAAGAGTCAATAGAAGTGCATTTTTTTTCATCTTAAAATAATTTATTGGTTAATAAATTGAACTCAATGCATGAAAAAAATAGGCTAGTCAGTCTGAAACGGTACACAGGAACAAAAGCAATAATCAGGTCCCAAACAGACTTCCTGCTTAAAAAATTAAAAAAAACGGCCAGTAATTTAAACGATGGACTTTATAAATTCATCATTTCCCTTTCGGAATCTATATGAATTTGTTTTGATGAACGGCACTTTGTATCCCATTCATCATAACAAAAATAGACAATTCAGTAATCAAAACAATAATTTCCGTCAGAAAGTTCTAAATTTCAGTGGTATTATGTTTGCTGTTTTTTTTCTCATGGGTCATCCTGGCAACAGAGGCGATCTCGATAAACGAGGTCCCCCCCCCCACTCCGAAATTTCCGCCCACATAAACAACAGTGTCATTTTCAGTAATTTTCCCGCGTGCTTCGAGGTCAAGCAGTGCTGATTCCACCAGTTTATGTTTATTCTTTTTTGAAATAATCTTGCTGGCGTGAACCCCAAAAGAGAGTGCCAGCTCGCGCATGACACGCCCATTGTGGCATTTGGCATATACCGGGCGGGGACTTCTGAATGCAGAAATATAGCGGGCAATTTTACCGGTGAGGGTATCGGTGACAATAGCAGCGACCTTTAACTCATTGGCCGCCATCACCGCAGCCTCAGCCAGGAAGGCCGAAACTTCGTTGTCGAGCCGGGGAATAGGCATATCGTTACGCCTGTCCTTGTTTGACTCGATCTCAAGGGCTACGCGGGTCATCAAAGCAACTGCTTCGACAGGGTATTGCCCATATGCTGTTTCACCTGAAAGCATAATGGCATCTGTTCGGTCAAAAATTGCATTGGCCACATCACTCACTTCTGCCCTGGTGGGGCGGGGACTGCTGATCATGGTATGCAACATTTGTGTCGCAATGATTACTGGTTTCTTCCGCCGGATACATTTTCGAATCAGAGTGCGCTGGATAACAGGGATCTTCTCGGCAGGAATCTCTATTCCAAGATCACCCCTGGCAACCATAATGCCATACGAATAATCCAGAATCTCATCGATATGGTTCACTCCGTCCAGATTTTCTATTTTCGAAATAATCTTGATCGGGCTTTTCTTGTCATCCAGAATTTTCTGAACGGCCAGTACATCTTCCTTATTACGGACAAAGGAGTGGGCCACAAAATCGATTTCATTATCGGCTGCCCATTCAATAAACATTTTATCCTTTTCGGTGATTGAGGGTAGTGCGATGGTGACACCAGGAACATTGATACTCTTTTTATTTTTAATCTCGCCGTCATTGCAGACCAGCACTTCCAACGCGTCTCCCACTTTGCCGGTAATTTTGAGTTCCACTTCGCCATCGTCAATAAGCATGGAGGTTCCAATTGGAACTTCGTCTGCAAATCCCTCATAATCAACCATTAATAAATTACTTGTTGATTGGTCATCTCCTCCCTTGACAAAAATGTGATCCCCTGTTTTAACGATGATCGGATCGTTAATGTTTTTTGTCCTTATTTCGGGCCCCTTTGTATCTACAAGGATAGCTATGCAATCGCATACACTTCTCACCTGATTGACAATTGTCAGTGCAGATTCGGGTGTTTGATGAGCGGTGTTGATTCTGACTACATTCATGCCGGCATCATAGAGAGCCTGTAAAAACTCGGGTTCACAATGCTTATCTGATATCGTTGCAACAATTTTTGTGTGCTTTATTGAATTCATATTTACGCTGGTTATTTTTTGTTTACAAGCCATGACTTATGATTGAATTGGTAGCAAAAAGCTTTCAACACCAAGCCGGTAGGAGTCAAGGCCGAAACCCATAATAGAACCGCGGCATACGGGACCGATTATCGATTCATGCCTGAAATGCTCTCTGGTAAGGATATTTGAGATGTGAACCTCTACCACGGGAGTAGTAATGGCAGATATGGCATCACGGATTGCTACCGAAGTATGGGTGTAGGCACCGGCATTCAGAACGATTCCATCAGCCGAAAAGCCGACCTGATGAAGATAATTTATAATTTCTCCTTCAATATTTGATTGAAAGTATTCAAATTCCAATTCGGGGAAAGTGGCAATCATATTTTCATAATAGTTTAAAAATGAGATATTTCCATAAACGCTCTTTTCTCGAATCCCTAACAAATTTAAATTTGGACCATTCACAATAATAATTTTCATTAATATAAAATATTTTGTATGTTTATTTTGTATATTTATATTGTGCAAATTGCAAAAAAATGAAACAACTTTTCTTCTTTTTCGTTTGTTCTGTAAAATATATTTGGATTGAATTAATTTTTCATTTTAATTAATAAACTGCAATATGAATTGGTTAGAAAGCAAAAAAGGGTATGAAACATTTCTGAGAATCGAGAAATCCCTTTCTCCAAACTCAGTAAGTGCCTATGTTAATGACATCAACAAGCTTATTTTATTTGTTGAAGAGCATTATCCTGACCTCACGCCGGAAACGGTGAAATTAGCTCACCTAAGAAAATTTGTGGAGTGGATGAACCAGAATGGAATTAGCCCAAGAACCCAGGCCAGAACAATTTCCGGAGTCAAATCTTTTTATAAGTTTCTGCTAATTGAAGAGGCAGTGGAAAATGATCCGACGACCCTTCTTGAATCACCTAGAATTGGTCGTAAACTCCCTGAGATTCTTACTGATGATGAGATTAATAGTCTGATTGATGCAATTGATGTGACAAAGGCAGAGGGTCTTCGGAACAGAGCAATTCTGGAGACTTTATACAGCTGTGGATTAAGAGTATCAGAACTTGTTGATCTTAAAGTATCTAATCTTCATTTTGAACAGGAGTTTCTCCGAATCGCCGGTAAAGGAGAGCGCGAGCGACTGGTACCTATCAGCAAAAGAGCCATCGAAGATATCAAAAAATACCTGGTGAATTCCCGGAAGAAACTAGTCATTGAAAAGGGATATGAGAATGTTGTATTCCTGAACCGGAGAGGAAAGAAATTGAGTCGCGTAATGATTTTTACCATCATCAAAAATCTGGCGGACAAGATCAAGCTGGAGAAGAGCATTAGCCCACATACTTTCAGACATTCTTTTGCCTCGGCGTTAGTGCAGGGTGGTGCGGATCTGCGAACCGTGCAGGAAATGCTCGGACACGAATCAATTCTGACCACCGAAATCTATGCCCATTTAGACAAGGAATATCTGAAGGATACCGTAAACCGTTTTCACCCAAGGTCATAGATTCTGAGTTGGGAGTTTTTCAGAAGCAATAATTTTCGATAAGAGGATTGGCGTAACCGACCGGTTGTGTGTCCTCTTATTTTTTATCCTGAAGAATTGATCCGACGCAAGTTACTTGAATGTGATATTTGTTCATTACCTGCCCCTATTCACCTAATTCCAATTGTTAAGTATTACTTAATTTGTTAACCTGACCGGAGCTGAGGTCCTAAAAACTATTATCTTTGTCAACCTGGTTTTACAAGAATGACCTTTAATTAATAAGAAATTATCAATGAATCGATTGGGTGAGAGAATCAAGCGAAAAAGAGAAATGTTAAATTTGCCTTTGAGTGATTTGTCAAAAAAAGTTGGTATTAGTGCCAGCGCACTCTCGCAAATCGAAAACTCCAAAGCATTTCCCTCAATCGTAACTTTAAAAAGCATTGCCAATAGCTTATATGCCACAGTGGGTGAATTGATTGGTGAACATGAATCTCTTACAAAAAACCCGCTGATCAAATGGGGAGATATCAAATTTGTGAAGGTAAACTCCAGCGGAACAAGCCTTTTCCTCCTGTCTCACCACGAGAACAGCAAGCAAATGGAACCTTATATTTTGAAATTTGTAGAGAATTCAGATTCTGCCGAAATTATGCACCCTCATCCCGGACAGGAGTTTATACACATTTTGGAAGGCAAATTATTGATTACTCTTGATAATTCACAATATAGCCTGGAAAAAGGGGATAATTTCTATTTTAACTCTACCATTCCCCACACCTTGAAAAATATCCATAATTCATCGGCAAAGGTACTTTGGATCGTTACTCCCCCGAACATTTGACACTGGTCTAAGTCATACCTTGGCTATGTCAAATCTTTGTTAAGTTTTGGTTTTTTCTGAATCAGAAGTTAGAATAACCTGGTAATTTTGAATAATTTTGTGGTTAAGTATCAATTAAATTAATTAAACACCGCTTAATGGACAGACAAGCTACGGACCTGAACGAGACCATTCAAAAGATTAATAAGAATGTTCTTGAATTATTGAGTGAAAGAGGGAAAAATATCTTTTTTCCAAAGCTTGGTATTTTGTCACAATCGGCTCAGGCCAAAGGTAAAAATATCAATGCAACAATTGGAGAGGCAATCGAAGATAATGGTTCTTCCATGCACCTTTCCGAATTTGACAAACTGGTTAATTTACCTTTGGGATCAGTTTATCCTTATGCTCCAAGTTTTGGAAAAAAAGAGTTGCGGGATTATTGGAAAGAGTCTATTTACCGGAAAAATCCATCACTCGGAACTACCCCCATCAGTATCCCTATTGTTACAAGCGGATTGACACATGGAATTAGTATTTCAAGTTATTTGTTTGTTGATGAAGGAGATACGGTAGTAATTCCCGATCTGTTCTGGGAAAATTATTCATTGATTTTTGAAAACGCTTACAGAGGCAAGGTCGTAACCTTCCCTTTGTTCAAAAACGGAGGGTTTAATGTTGACGGTTTCTCCGATACGCTTGATTCCATTTCAGGGAAGATTGTTCTTTTACTGAATTTTCCCAATAACCCGACCGGATATACACCGCTTGTGTCTGAGATCGGGCCAATCGTTGACGCCATACAAAAACAGGCCGAAAAGGGGAAGAGCATCGTGGTAATTATTGATGATGCCTATTTTGGTTTAGTTTATGAAAATGGGGTTTACACCGAATCGATTTTTAACCAGTTGTCTACGCTGAGCGAAAAAGTTCTTGCCGTGAAACTGGACGGACCAACTAAAGAAGATTATGTATGGGGATTTCGGGTCGGTTTTATCACCTTCGGGGTGAAAAACGGAACACCTGAACTCTATGAAGCATTAGAAAATAAAACGGCCGGGGCTGTTAGAGGGAATATCTCCAATGTGAGTCATCTGTCTCAGTCATTGTTATATGCAGCTTATTTTTCTGCTCAGTACGAAGCAGATAAAAGAGAAAAATACAACACGCTTAAATCAAGATATCAGGCTATTATTAAAGCTCTTGAAGATCCTAAATACACCGAGTATTTTAAGGCATTGCCATTTAATTCCGGGTATTTCATGTGTATTGAGTTGGATGATTCGTTGAAGGCTGAAGCCATCCGGAAAATTTTACTCGATCATTATAGTACCGGGGTCATTGTATTCGGAAATCTGATCAGGCTGGCTTTTTCGGCTGTACCTGAGTCTAAAATTCCGGAGCTGGTCGGGAATATTTATCTTGCCTGTGCTGATTTTAAGAAACAAAACTAGAACAAGCTTCATAGGGAAGTAGAATCCCTTTTATTTAATCGTTTTAATAAAATTTTTAATGACTAGTAATCAGAAATTAATCAGTTGGGTAAACGAATGGGCCGAGCTTTGTCAGCCTGAAAAAGTTTACTGGTGTGATGGTTCCGAAGAGGAGAACACGCGTCTTTTGAGTGAAATGGTGGCAAGTGGAATGGCCGTTAAGCTGGATGAGAAAAAACGTCCGGGAAGTTACTATTTTCAATCGGATCCGAGTGATGTGGCTCGAGTTGAAAACAGAACTTATATCTGTTCCGCAAAAGAAGAGGATGCCGGTCCTACCAATAACTGGGCCGATCCTGTTGAGATGAAGGCTACCTTAAATGGCTTCTTCAAAGGATGTATGAAAGGTCGTACCATGTATGTGATTCCATTCAGCATGGGTCCACTCGGATCTGATATCGCCCACATTGGAATCGAACTGACAGATTCTCCGTATGTTGTTGTAAATATGAAAGTTATGACACGGATGGGAAAAGCAGTTCTTGATGTTCTTGGGAACGGAGAATTTGTACCATGTATTCACTCAGTAGGTGCTCCCCTTGAACCAGGTCAAAAGGATGTTAAATGGCCTTGCGCTCCGATTGAGGACAAATATATCTGCCATTTCCCGGATACCAATGAGATTATTTCCTATGGTAGCGGTTATGGAGGCAATGCACTTCTTGGAAAGAAATGTTTTGCACTACGCATCGCATCAAATATGGCCAGAAGACAAGGTTGGCTTGCAGAGCATATGCTCATCATGGGCATTACCAATCCTCAGGGAGTAAAGAAATACATTGCTGCTGCATTCCCAAGTGCCTGCGGTAAAACAAACCTCGCGATGCTTGTTCCTACGATTCCGGGTTGGAAAGTTGAGACCGTTGGAGACGATATCGCCTGGATGAAATTCGGGAAAGACGGACAGCTGTATGCGATCAATCCTGAAGCCGGATTCTTTGGAGTTGCACCGTTTACATCAATGGATACCAATCCTAACGCCATGTTGTCTGCAAGGGCAAATACAATTTTCACAAATACAGGATTAACACCTGATGGCGACATTTGGTGGGAAGGGATTGGTTACGATGCTCCGGAAGGAACAATTACCTGGACAAACGAAGTTTATGATAAGGCCAGCGGGAAACCGGCAGCCCATCCCAATGCCCGTTTTTCGGCTCCTGCATTTCAATGTCCTGCTATCGACAAAGACTGGGAAAACCCAACAGGGGTTCCAATCTCTGCAATCCTCTTCGGTGGACGTCGGCCCGGAACTGTGCCCTTGGTTTATCAGTCATTCGATTGGAATCATGGCGTTTTCATGGGATCAATTGTTGGTTCAGAAGTTACTGCAGCAGCCATTGGTCTGAAAGCAGGTGTTCGTCGTGACCCGTTTGCAATGTTGCCATTCTGTGGTTACCACATGGGTGATTATTTTGGCCATTGGGTGAAGATCGGAGAAACAGCTCCTGATACAACCAAACTTCCTAAAATTTTCAATGTTAACTGGTTCCGCAAAAGCGCCCAGGGGAAATTCCTATGGCCAGGTTATGGAGATAATATCCGGGTATTGCAATGGATCTTTGAGAGAGTAGCAGGAACAGCTGCAGCTGACGAAACACCAATTGGTTATGTTCCGCAAATTGGCTCAATTAATACTTCCGGTTTGGAAGGGGTTGATGCAAATATGCCTGAACTTCTTGCAGTTGATAAGAATCAGTGGAAAGATGAACTTGACCTGGTACGTGAGCAATATGCCACTTTTGGAAGCCATCTTCCTGAGGAGCTTGCAAAACAGATCATTGCAATTGAACAACGTTTCGAAAAGTAATTTTAAATAACGTTATATTTTAAAAACCGCTCCATTTTTGGGGCGGTTTTTTTTAGATTAATGCATACCTGTTTTGGGAAACCTTGGTGGTTTTAAATTTCTGGTTCTTTAAAGGTATAATTTCCTGATTTATTTAGTTTAATGAATGTTAAATCTGAAATTAATCCCAAATAAGCTGTTAAATTTGTCTCTTAAATCATAATCTAAATGGAACGTATAAAGATTTTGCAGAAAAAAATCCCGGCCAACGAGTATCTTGTTCTGATTTACCGGTTTCTCATCGTTATGTTCCTCTATTCATTTGGACGGATACTATTTTACCTGTTTAATCGGTCGATGTTTCCACAGGTCGATTTCGCCTCCTTTATCCAGATAATGCGGGGTGGAGTAATGTTCGATACCAGTGCAGTTCTGTACCTGAATGCCATCTATTTTTTATTTTACCTTATACCTCTTCCATTTAAATTCAATGATCGTTACCAGCGAATCCTGAAATGGATATTTATGGTTATCAATGGTATAGGCCTTGCCTTTAATCATATTGATATCATTTATTATCGCTTTATTTTAAAAAGAACTACTGCCAGTGTTTTTGATATCGTGAGTTACGATGATGGAAATATCAGGTTGATTTTAAGGTTTTTTTATGATTTCTGGTACATTGCCGTGATCTGGTTGCTGACCCTCTTCGTGGTGGAAAGGCTTTATTCACTTTTAAAACCAGCCCCTGTTTTTCAGGGAAAGGGCTGGAGATATGTGGTCTCATCAGTGGTTGCCTTGATTCTTGTTTCGGGACTCAGTGTGATCGGGATGCGTGGAGGATATATGCCTAGTACCCGTCCGATTAGTATGAATAATGCGGGCAAATATGTTAACTCGACGCAAGAGATGGCATTGGTCCAGAACACCCCATTTTGTATTTTAAGAACCTGGGGAAAGAAAGCTTTTGAAGTCAGGCACTTTTTTACCTCCGAAGAGGAGTTGGAGCGGATCTATTCTCCGGTGAGGATTCCGAAACCCGTTGAGGCTCAGAAATATGATAATGTGGTGGTAATTATTCTGGAAAGTTTCAGCCGGGAATTTGTGGGGTCACTCAACAAAAATCTTGATCACGGGGCGTACAAGGGATATACGCCCTTTATCGATTCGCTGATCAGCAGGAGTTTTGTGTTCCCTAACGCCTTTGCAAACGGTCGTAAATCAATTGATGCAATCCCTTCGATTACAGCGAGTATCCCGGCCCTGGTAGTCCCTTATGTGATCTCTGAACGTTCGGGAAACCGGATCAACAGCCTTGCCGGACTTTTAGCAAAGGAAGGATATCAGACCGCCTTCTTTCATGGTGCTCCGAATGGTTCTATGGGCTTTGATGCTTTTGCAAAAATAGCCGGTTTCCAAAGATATGTCGGGAAAAATGAATATGCCGATAACAGCGGATTTGATGGAGTCTGGGGAATCTGGGATGAGCCCTTTTTCCAGTTCTTTGCCAATGAGATGAATCAGATGAAGGAACCTTTCTTTACAACGATCTTTTCGGTCTCTTCGCACCACCCTTTCAAGGTTCCTGAACAATATAAGAACCAGTTTCCTGAGGAACACATTCCGCTTCAAAAATGCATCCGTTACACCGATATGGCTCTGAAGAAGTTCTTTGAAAAAGCTTCAAAAATGCCCTGGTTTAAAAATACCCTCTTTGTAATTACCTCAGATCATTGCTCCGAATCTGATTTTAAAGAGTATAAGACAGCGGTTAATTATTATGCAGCTCCGCTGATATTCTTTAAGGGAGACGGCAGCCTGCAGGGTAAGGACGATTCTTTGGCCCAGCAAATTGATATCATGCCTACTGTGCTTGGATACCTCAATTATCCAAAGCCTTATGTCGCTTTTGGGAATGACCTTTTCAATCCGGCAGCCCAACGATTTGTGATCAATTATCTGGAGGATTCCTATCAGTTTCTGTCAGGCGATCTGGCCTTCTATTTTACCGAAAATAAACTAACCGGCATTTTCAATCGTAAAAAAGATCCATACCTGCTCCGGAATCTGTTGGGACAGGCAAGTTGTGAGGAGGAGCAACGGTTGTTTAAGGCAGTAGTTCAGCAATTTAACAACCGGATGGTCCAGGATCGGTTAGTCATTGATAACAGGTAAATGTTCAGATTTTGATTAATCCGCAATAATTTCCAGTGCCTCTCACTGCACAGATGAATTTCTCTGAAATGGTCTGAATAATAAAGATTTAACCTTTATTAATAATTTTTTGGCATTGAAATTGTAATCTTATGAATGTAATTCAAACTTTTACAATTTTATGAAACCACAAATAATTTTCACCATGTTGATGATGATTCTTTTTCTTGGGTTTACCTGCAATGCTCAGGAGAGTACCAGAAAGGCCCAAAGAGAAAAAATCAAATTGGAACTCGAGCATCAGACCGAAATTCTGGTTAACTCCAGGGATTTTGTATTTACAGCTTCGAGGGCGATTCCGCAAAGAGGAGGATCTATTGATTTGACCACCAACCCAAATTTCCTTAAATTTCACCCTGACAGGATTGAGAGTTATATGCCTTTTTTTGGCAGGGCCTATCGCGCTGACTATGGGGGAGACGCTGGACTAAGGTTTGAAGGTAAGCCCAGGGAATTCAAAATCGTAACCCGCAAACAGGGGAAAGGCTATGAAATAAACGCTGCTGTTTCTGGCGCCCGGGATTATTACCAACTGAATTTGTTAGTTAGCCCGGAAGGTAATGCTACTCTCACAATCACCAGTAACGATCGCAGCTCTATCTCCTATTATGGTGAAATTAGAAAGCCGGAGGTCAGCAAAGGGAAAGTCACTGACAACTAGTATCCATTAAATCCTATTGAAAGGATACAAATATTGGCTGGAAAGAGGTCTTTAATGTTGATGGATTAATTGCTGTCTAAAACGGCTGCAGGAATCAGCTCTCATTATCCCTCCTAGATAGGGCTTTTGTGTCGTATCTTTTCTAATTTCGCACCATTAATTTTTGGCGGAAATGATCATCAGGAAAAAATTCAGGTTCGAAGGAGCCCATATCGTTCGCAACTGCACTTCGCATCGCTGCCGCGAGAATATCCATGGCCACTCTTATGTTGTGGAAGTTTTTTTGAAGCCTGATCTGACCAGTAACCCATTCCTGATGGATAAAGTTCTTCTCCGCAATATCAGTGAGTTTATTCATAGTTTTGATCATTCTTTTACCTTATGGGACAAGGAACCTGATGAGGTAAAGGATGGAATATACTCGATCAATACCCGGGTTGCAGAAATACCCGTTTCTCCATCTGCTGAGGGATATGCATTGTTGCTACTTTTCGTAATTGACCAGATGATCTCAACTGCCAGGTTGGGTAACGGAGTGGGCGAAATAAAGCTTCAGGCCGTTGGAGTTCATGAAACTCAGTCGGGCTATGCCGAATCCAACATTGATGATTTAAACCTTGTCTGGTTTACTATGGAAGATGTTAAATTTAATGAAGGGATAAAGAAAGAGTGGAAAAATGCGGAGTGGTGGCCCCGGGTGTTAAACGTTAACAATTTATAAAATTCCCCGGGGGTATGAAAAAAGGGTTATTTTTGCACACGAAATCTATTTTTGTGCAAATTATTTATTTTGAGAGATTCCACACGTCAAAGAATACTTAGTGTCGCCCGGATGGTATTTGCCCACAAAGGAGCCATTAACACCACCATGGAGGCTGTTGCCCGGGCTGCTGGTTTGGGACGAAGAACCATCTACATCTACTTTAAAACACGGGAAGAGCTTCTCGACGAGGTGATTAAAAAGGAAATAGATATCATTCTCCGGCAACTTAGTCGTGTGGCTAATATGAAAATATCCCCCGAAAAGAAGATAATCAGGTTCATGACCGCACACATGAAAGCCATTGAGAATCTGATTCAAAAAAACCATTTGCTGCGACTCGAATTTCTTAGAGGAAGTGAGCGCATTGAAATCTTTCGAAAAGAGGTCGATATCCATGAAAAGGAATGCCTCGCCTTAATCCTGAAAGAAGGGACAATGTCAGGTGTTTTCCTGATTGAAGATTACGAAAATACAGCCATACTGACACTTATCACCTTAAAGGGGCTTGAAACCCAATTTATCCTTGACAATTTCGGTAAATCCTGCCGGGATAAACTTGCGCTTTTACATAAGATTCTATTCCAGGGCATTAAGGGCTCTGTATAATTCACTGAAAATTTGATGATCTGATATGAGAATGTTTATAAACACGATTTCGCATTATATTCCTGAGCAACGGGTTCCCAATGAATATTTTAAGAATCTGAATGGATTGGATGAGGAGTGGATTTTCGACCGGACAGGTATCCGGACACGGTCAAAGGCGGGTAAAAAAGAGAATGCCAATACCATGGCCGTTGAGGCCGTGTCAAGGGCCATTAAAACCTTGCCATTTGATATTAAGGAGGTTGATCTGATTATCGGGGCGTCCTATACTCCTTACGATACAGTGGCTACCATAGGCCATATTGTGCAGCGCGAGTTTGGTATTCCGGAAGCCCAGGTCCTGTACGTGTCTTCAGCATGCTCTTCCCTTGTAAATGCGTTGGAGATTGTTGAAGGTTACTTGGCTATGGGTAAAGCAAGCCGCGCACTGGTTATTGCCGCAGAACACAACACCATGTATAGTGATGAGACTTGTGAAAAGAGCGGCCACCTTTGGGGAGACGGAGCCACAGCTCTGTTTATATCGGATGAACCCTTAGGCACCAAGCCCGGCGAAATACTGAATATTTTTACCCGTGGACTAGGCCATATCGGGAAAGGGCCGGAAGCTGTTTTCCTCCATCCGGGTAAGGAGGGGCTTCAAATGCCTGACGGCAGAGACGTTTTTATGCACGCCTGTAATTTTATGCGGGTAGCCTTGGAAACGACACTCGAAAACTGCAACCTCGCTGTTGACGACCTTGATTTTATTATCCCTCACCAGGCCAATCACCGGATAATTGCAAATCTGATTAAACAATTAAATATCCCTTCTAAAATTGTATTAACCAATATTGAGGAACTTGGAAATACGGGTTGTGCAAGCACCGGGATCTGCCTTTCGCAGAATATTTCTAAAATTCCAACAGATTCGCTGGTCGGAATTACTGTTTTTGGGGGAGGCTACTCTGCCGGAGCTTTTTTGGTGCGGTTCTGAAAATTTGGACTGAGGATTAATCTGAAATTACCTGTATCTTGCATCTTGCTGTCCGCTATCAGCAAATGGCTGGATTATTTGTTAATTTAAATCAAATTAGTCACTTTTGCGCTGGCTTTATGGCTCCGTGATATTTCTGTCGGATTCGGAATTTTGGCCAGCCGCCAATTGCCAGTCACCAGATACGAATTGTAAACAGAATCAAATTAATAATAAACTGATATCCTTTGTTATGAACCGTAGACAAATGATTGGAAGCACAGCAGGAGTTGCAGTTGCAGCCGCAACAGGCTTTCCTGCTTCAGCTGCTTTTGCAGAATCTTCCACAGGAAGCCTGAAACTTAAGGGAAATATTCATCACTCTGTTAGTCAGTGGTGTTACGGGGATATTCCTTTGGATGATCTGGCCAGGGCGTGCGCTGAAATGGGACTCGAGTCGGTAGAATTATTGTGGGAGAAAGATTGGGGCACAGTAAAAAAACACGGATTAAAATGCGCAGTTGGTTATGCCACCGATTACGGAATTCCCAAAGGGTTTAATCATATCGCCAATCATGAAAAACTGATTGCAGATTTTGAACGGATGATCCCAATTGCCGCTGAAGCGGGTATTCCTAATCTGATCTGTTTTTCCGGAAACCGGGAGGGACAAAATGACAATGTCGGGATGGTAAATTGTGCCATTGGTCTTCGGAAACTCATGCCTTTGGCCGAAAAACATGGAGTCACCATCATCATGGAATTGTTAAACAGTTACGGACATACAGATTATCAGTGCGATAAAACTTCATGGGGTGTAGCACTTTGTGAGATGGTAGGGTCCGAACGGCTGAAACTCCTTTACGACATTTACCACATGCAAATCATGGAGGGAAATATCGTGGATACCATTAAAAAGAATATCCGTTATATTGGGCATGTTCATACAGGGGGCGTTCCCGGAAGACACGAACTCGACGAAACACAGGAACTCCATTATCCCGCGATTATGAGGGCACTGGTGGAATCAGGGTACAAAGGGTTTGTAGGTCAGGAGTTTGTCCCGACACAGACCGATAAGTTGGATTCCCTGCGCAAATCGGTTCTTATTTGCGATGTGTAATTTTAATTGATCCGTTATGCATGATGAAATCACCCTTACCACCCCGGCATTGTTGTTTTCAGCCATTTCGCTGATTATGCTTGCCTATACCAACCGTTTTTTAAGCTATGCGAATCTTATCCGTACGCTCCACGAAAAATTCAAGGTCAAACCCGATGATATTTTACTTGGACAGATTGCCAATTTGAGAAAGCGGCTTTATTTGACCAAGTATATGCAGATTTTAGGAGTGACCAGTCTCTTCCTTTGTGTTTTAACGATGTTTTTAATTTTTGTCGGCAGCCAGGTACTTGCTGTGTGGATATTTGGGGTGGCTCTCCTATTGCTGATTGCATCATTAGGTCTTTCTATCCTTGAAATCCAAATTTCGGTCCATGCGCTCAACCTCCATTTGGGAGATATGGAAATAAACGGGAGGACCTAATCTTCTTCAAATTAGTTATCTTTGTGGCTTAGTCTAATCTAATTCTGATGTTCACCGACATACTGATTACTTTAATCCTGGTATTCTTCAACGGTTTCTTTGTTGCTGCTGAATTTGCCATTGTAAAGGTAAGGGCTTCACAACTTGAGCTGAAGGTTCAGAGTGGAAGCCATTTTGCAACTGTTGCCAAACGCATTGTTTCCCGGCTCGACAGGTATCTTGCGGCTACCCAGCTCGGAATAACCCTGGCAAGCCTTGGCCTAGGTTGGATAGGTGAACCTGTAGTCGCCAGGATTGTCCTTTATTTAATGTCATTTGTGGGAGTTCAAATGGATCCGGAGTTAGCTAATCATATTGCATTACCCGTTGCATTTTTGATTATAACCCTGTTACACATCGTATTTGGAGAGCTGGCCCCTAAATCCATCGCAATTCAAAGTTCACAGCGCACAATACTTGTAATTGCCCTTCCGCTCCAGTTCTTCTTTTTTGTTTTCCGCCCCTTCATATTTGTGCTGAACGGCACCGCAAATTTAGTGCTCAGGGCTATAGGCATTTCGACTATTCAGGGCCAGGATGTTCACAGCAGTGATGAATTAAAATATCTGGTTAAACAGGGTAAGGAGAGCGGGGAGATTGAACAGGCTGATTATGACATCATTAAAAACGCCTTCGAATTCTCGGAGCGTATTGCCAAACAAATCATGATTCCCAGAACACAGGTGGTGGCTATTGATGTTGAAGATTTTCAACAGGATATGGTCGAACATCTGATCGAGGAAAACTATTCACGGATTCCCTGTTATGCCGGATCACTGGATAATATCGTTGGGGTTGTTTACCTTAAAGATATTCTTATAAAATTACACTCAAATGAATCGATCAAGATTTCCTCGATCATGCGTTCTGTATTAATTGTCCCAGAGACAAAGTACATTGCTCAGCTGCTTAAGGAGTTCCAGTCGAAACACCAGCAGATCGCCGTAGTTATTGACGAGTATGGAGGAACCCAGGGAATTGTGACGATGGAAGATATCCTCGAAGAGCTGGTTGGCGAGATCCAGGATGAATACGATAACGAAATTCCTTTTGTGGAGAAAAAAGGGGAGAAGACCTATGTCGTACTTGCCTCTGCCTCTCTGGACGATATCAATGAATTGCTGCCGCATCCCCTAACTGTAAATGAGGAATATGAGACACTTGCCGGATACCTCATCCTTAAACTGGGAAGAATACCTAATATCAATGAGAAAATCAGCATGGAGGATTATGAGTTTACGGTTCTGAAGAAAAATAAAAACTCAATTCTACTTACCCAACTTGTAGATAAGACATTGGATGTCTGATAATCGGCAGAAAATGCCGGATGCGAAGCAATCTTCCGACCGCTGCCGGCCGTTTGAAATTCCTTACCTATTTAATTCTTTGAATTGCCGATCTTTAAGTTGGCCCAAAAGATCTATTTTTTCCCGAATAATTTCTGTTCCAGATCCGGCCGGTTCATTTTCCGGAGTTCCCCGATCAGTTCACTTTGATTTTCAGGTTTGTACCAGAAAAAGAATTTACGCTGGGTAAGTTTCTTGTTCGCTTCCCTTGCCGTACTTATTTTCTCTAAGGTATAGGGGTGGTACCCCGAATAATAGATTACAGTGGCAAGGGTCATAGGAGTTGGAGTGAAATCCTGTACCTGTTCCAGTTTGAAATCCAACCCCTTCGTTTCAGCCGCCAGTTCTGCCATCTCGGCGTTGCTGCTTCCCGGGTGACTTGAAATAAAATAGGGGATCAGCTGTTGGCGGAGTCCGTTGGCCGCATTCACATTATCAAAAAAATTCTTCAATTTAAAAAAGATGCTAAATGAAGGTTTTCTCATGATATTCAGAACCTTATCAGCCGTATGCTCGGGTGCAACTTTCAACCTTCCCGAAACATGGTTTACGATCACATTCTCCAGGTACTCTTCATTCCCTTTGTTTACCTGCTCATCCTTTGTTTTGTGAAAGATGATGTCGTACCTGATCCCACTGCTTACAAAAGCTTTTTTTACTCCCGGAACGGCTGAAACCCGCCGGTAAAGTGAAGTCATGCCCCTATGGTCCGTATTCAGGTTCGTACAAATGTCCGGAAAAATACAGGATGGACGACGACAGGCCTGGCACATCACCAAATGCTTCCCCTCTATTTTGTACATATTGGCAGAGGGCCCCCCAATATCTGAAATATATCCTTTAAAATCTGCCATTTGGGTAACCTCCCTGACTTCTGCCAGAACCGATTCCTCCGAACGCGAGGCAATAAACTTTCCCTGGTGCGCAGAGATTGTACAAAAGGTGCATCCGCCAAAACAACCCCGGTGCGTATTTACCGAGTGACGGATCATTTCATAGGCAGGAATTGCCCCTTTGTTTTTATAGCGGGGATGCGGAGTCCGGGTAAAGGGAAGCGTGTAATAGCTGTCCAGTTCATTGGTAGTCAATAGAGGATAGGATGGGTTAATAATGATTCTCTTATCTTTCCAGCCTTGAATCAGCTTCCGGGATGCCATCTTATTTGACTCCTCTTCGATATGTCTGAAATTCTTGGCATAGTTTATTTTCTCCTTCAGACAAGCCTCGTGGGAGTTTAGCTCAAGCTCCTCCCACTCCCCGTTGGTTTTATATTCCGCTGATTGATCCACCATAAAAGCGGTTTGGGGAACATCGGTAATCTCATGAAAAGGGGTTCCGGATTTTAGCTTTTGAATGAACTCTACGATTGACTTTTCACCCATCCCATAAACAAGCAGGTCGGCTTTAGTATCAACCAGAATAGAGGGTTTCAGCTGATCGGACCAATAATCGTAATGGGTTACTCTGCGTAATGAGGCCTCAATTCCTCCGATTAGAACGGGTATTTCGGGATAAATTTTCTTGAGAATATTCGAATAAACGATTGAAGCATAATCGGGACGGGCTCCCGGGCGGCCATCCGGCGTGTAGGCGTCATTCGACCGCCTGCGTTTATTGGCTGTATAATGATTTACCATTGAATCCATGCACCCCGCGGTTATTGCAAAAAAAAGCCTTGGCTTTCCAAGCTTTTTAAAGTCGCGTAAATCATCCTGCCAGTTAGGCTGGGGGACGATAGCCACACGAAGTCCTTCACGCTCCATAATCCTCCCGATCACTGCAGCTCCAAATGAGGGGTGATCGACATAAGCATCACCCGAAAACAGAATGACATCGGGCTGCTCCCATCCAAGGGCTTCCACCTCTTTGGCAGTAGTCGGCAGCCATCTTCGTGTCGAATATCGTTCAGAATCTTCCATATCTGGGACAAAAATAGTTCATTTAATCAGGCATATACCAATAATCAGTATTTATTGACCAAAGCCGCTGTATAGTTAACGGCTTTGCCCCTGCATTGTTCAATTCCATTCATTGTTCGGTCGAACACTCTGAAAAAAAATAGTGGATATTAACTCCAATTTTCTATTTTTGAACCCAATATTAAACAAAACTAATGAAGCTAGTCAAACCGCAAGATTTATTGAAGGTAAGTCCAGTAATGCAACTTTTAGGGGGGGAGTATTTGGCCAGGTTGCTGATGCACCTTTTACAATTTAACAAAATCAATAAATTATACGATAATATAAGTGATACCAAAGGGATAGAATCGATCGACGGCATTCTTAGGTATCTGAATGTCACACTTGATTTTAATGAAAATGATTTAAAGAACCTACCCTTAAAAGGGCCGTTCATCACGGTTTCCAATCACCCTTACGGCGGAATTGACGGAATATTGCTGATCAAACTGCTTTCAATGGTCAGGTCTGATCATAAGGTGATCGCCAATTTCCTGTTGAAGAAGGTGGAGCCAATTTCGGACTATTTTCTGGCCGTTAATCCCTTCGAGAATAACCCCAAGGCTGCTTCGAGTATCGGGGGATTGAAGACGGGATTGGATCACCTGAATAATGGGGGTGTTTTAAGTTTCTTTCCTGCCGGCGAAGTATCCACCAATTATGCCGCCAAAGCCATTACCGATCGTGAATGGCTGTTTTCTGCCTTACGTTTTATTAAAAAGGCGGGTGTGCCAGTCGTTCCAATCTATTTTCATGGCAGTAACAGCCGTTTGTTTCATTTGCTTGGTCAGATCCATCCCTCTCTTCGAACAGCCAAATTGCCATCTGAAATTTTGAATAAAAAGGGAAAAACCATAAAGATCCGGATTGGCAAGCCAATATCGGTGAAGGATATGGATAAATTTTCGGATATTCATCAACTTGGAAGATATCTGCGTGCAAAGACCTATTGCCTCGATTCGGGGATTGAGGTGAAACATTTTTTTAACTATTCATTGATAAACCAGCGTGTTCCACATCCTATAGCCGAATCGCTCCCAACCGATAAACTAATCCATGAGATCGAAGATTTGCGCAAAAATAACTGCTTGTTTACGATCAAGAATTATTCGGTATTTTGTGCACCATCCGATAAATTACCGTTGATAATGAGTGAATTAGGAAGACTTCGGGAGGTTACTTTTCGGGAGGTCGGAGAGGGGACTAATCAGTCCTCTGATATCGATGAATTTGATCTTTATTATAACCAGTTGATCATCTGGGATAATGAGGAGCACCAGATTGTAGGTGGCTATCGCATCGGAAAGGGGCATGAAATTTATAATCAGTTTGGAATAAAGGGATTTTATACTCAGAGTCTTTTTAAGATGAAGAGCGGGTTTGTGGAGACCCTGAAACAATCGGTCGAACTCGGCCGCTCCTTTATAGTCAAGGATTACCAACGTAAGCCGCTGCCACTCTTCTTGTTATGGAAAGGGATTCTTTATTTCATGCTGAAAAATCCTGAATATCGGTACCTGATCGGACCGGTTAGTATCAGCAATACCTATTCGGAAATCTCAAAGGAGTTGATAATTCGGTATATCATGGCTAATTTCTTTGACTATAAAAGGGCCGCTTTTGTGAAGCCACGGAACCGGTTTAAGGTCACTACCAATGATCAGCACCTGAATGCAGCCCTTGAAAATATGACCCCTGATCTGAACTCGCTTGATAAATTTATTGGCGATATCGATCAGTATAACAATGGATTACCTATTCTTCTTAAGAAGTACCTGGGACTTAATGCCAAGATTGTGGCCTTTAATGTGGACCCTAAATTCAATGATTGCATCGACGGGTTACTTGTTTTGGACATCTTTGAGGTGCCCAAATCAACCATTGAATCGTTATCCAAAGAAATCAATTTGTAGTCATCATTACTTCGTTGAGGTTTGCGTCAACATCTAATCCCAGTTTTTTACGCAGGCGGTACCGGTGATTTTCCAGGCCCCGGACTGAAATACCAAGGAGTGGTGCAATTTCTTTTGACGACAGGTTCATCCGGAGGTAGGCACACAGCCGAAGATCGCTCGAGGTTAGCTTTGGATAACCGGTTTTTAACTTCAAAATAAATTCTTCGTGAGCCCTTTCAAAATTGGTTTCAAACGTTTTCCAGTCGTCATGACTTGCAATGTTTTCATCAATTTTTTTGACCAGCTGGTTGTAATATTTATCGGGAAACCGTGATTCCAATTGATTCTTTTGGGATTTTAGTTCACGCTTCAGCTCAATCAGGAATTCATTCTTTTTAATAATTAGTATAGTGGAATTGGCTAACTCCTGGCTCTTAAAGGAGATCTCATCCTGTAATTTTTCGTTTCGCAGGCGTATTAATTCTTTTTCCTTCTCTTCTCTTTTTCGGTGCTCTTTACGACGCGTCAGGACAATAACCCGGTGCCGGAAATACCAGAGTAACAGACCAATAATGAAAAGGTATCCCAGATTTGCCCAAATGGTCATGTACCAGGGGGGCAGGATTACAAGTTTTACTTCTTCGGTTTTACTTTCAGCACCCCAAGGGTCAATAGCCTTAACCTTCAATGTATAAGATCCTTCGGGTAGACGTTCGAACTTAAAAATAGGAAGTGAAACCGGTTGCCGCCATGCCGGATCAATTCCCTCAAGATAGGCCTGAAAAACAATTTTGTCGGTTGTAAATAATGGGAATGAGAACTTTATTTGGGCATTACTGCGGTTGAATTTTAAGACATACTTCGATTGGGCTGGGGATAAGGTGTCAAAATTCCCATGTTGGTCAACAGTCATAAATTCTCTTAAAGTCAGTCTTTTATCTTTTATCAATGTTTCACTTTCGGGCTGACTGACATTCAGCATGGCATATCCGTTTTCGAGGCACAGAATCGCTTCGTTTTCGGAGAGTGGATATATACTCTCAAAATTTTCGATCATTTGATGGAAGAAAAGCGTTGATGGGTACGATTTTATCAGATGAACGGTATTCTCTTTGATTTGGAAAAGTGCAATAGATTCATGAGTAATAAACCAGTAGTGATGGTTTGGAGCCGCGAAGATTTTGTGGGCTCCCGCATATTGTCCCAGTTGCTTATTTAGTTCCTGGTATATTACGATTGAATCCTTCAATTCATCATAGGTAAATAATTTTTCTCCGGTGGTAAAAACGATCCGGTCTTCAATTTTAAACGGATGAATCCCGTAGTCTTTGCCGAAAGGGGAGTTTTCACCATAATAGGTTGTCTGAATGACTTCATCCCTGTTTTCAGAAAGTTTTAACCGGTAAACTCCGCGATGCATATGTCCAGCCCAGACATTTCCATATAAATCCACTTCAATGTATTGGATCAGATCGTTAAAGTTTTTCAGGTTTTTATTCCACCTTGGTTCCTTGCCTGTGAAATCGAGTGAAACAATTTCGGAATATGTTGACTGGAGCAGGAATCCCGGCTTTCTTAGGTCAGGAGTAATTGCAAATACCCCATTTATATTCGATATTTTTTGTAAGCCCTGATCAGTTACAACGAAAGTTCCGTTACTCAGACCTGCAAAAAGTTTTCCCCCGAAAATAGTGCAGATCCAGACTTGTCCTTCCGATTGCGGAATTAACCTGAAATTCGAATCCGGCTCCTTCAGTTTCTTGTAATATAATCCCTGATTGGTCGCCAGATAGATCTTTTCATTGTGAATTGCGGCAGAATAAACAGCCCCGATATCTTTGACAGGATGTAGGGTGAAAGACTCTTTCTCACGAAAAGTAATAAAATCTATCCCCTTATCCAATGCTTGCCAGATATTCCCGTTCTTGTCAATGGTCATGCCCAGGACCGTATTATTTTGTAATCCATTTTGAGTATTTAACCGGAACAGCACCTCTCCCGTTTTATCAATGGCGATAATCCCTTCGAGATGGGTCCCGATTATGATATTCCCATTGGATGACTTTGAAGCCTGGGTTACTTTGTTCTTTATAAAAAAGTCATTCCATTCAGGATTCAGGACATTGAATCGCTGACCATTGTAAGTATAGATCCCATCTGAAAAGGTTCCGATGATTAATCTTTTAGTTTCGTCCTGAAATACAAACTTGATTTGCTTTTGATTAAAGAAGGGATCCTGGAGAAGTGGTTTTAACTGATTATCCTCCACGGTATAAAGCCCGTCAGCCTGATCAATGACAATCTTTTCACCGATCTGGTACATCGAATTGGAAAAGGTTGGCAGGTTTACAGTTGAAATTTGATCGCCATCCCATATCATCATTTGTCTGAAGGAGTGAAAGTAAACTTTTTTCCCGAGTGGAATTATTCTCCAAAACTCAACATTCGGAATGAAATTCTTTTCCGCTAATCCTTTGAGCGATATATATACTAATGTCCCGGACTTGTTACGCTTCCAGTAGCCAAGCTCTCTGTATCCGCTCGAATAGATCCTGTTTGTGTGGTCTACAGCTACACTCCGGATTATGTTCCCTTTGGGAGAGGGATAAAGCTTCCATGAGATCCCATTAAACTCAAGCAGCCCTTTATTATTTGCAAAAAAAACATTACCCTCTGAATCCTCTGCGACGGACCAGTTTTGATTATCTGCATTGTAATCGAATTTTGAAAAATTCTTCACTACCGGATTTTCATATTCAGAGCCAAGGGTGTTTTGAAAACACAACCAAAACAAAAGACAGGTAAATATGGAAGGAATTATCCTGAATATTTTCTTAACCTTAAGGTTTTGATAATTTAGGTTCATTTGCTGAAAAATTAACATTTTTTTAATATTCCGTTTGTCTAATTATGGCCAATAATATTAAATAAATCTCCGGATTTAATCAATAATTCCCAAAAATAATACAAAATTGGAGAAAATTAACTCACTCTTCAGGATTGGTATGATAATAATTAAATTAAATAAGTCAAATATATAAAAATTTATCTAATTGATAAATAATAATATAACTGAAATATTTATTAAATGATGAGGTAAATATGAGGTTCTTTTATTGATCGAAAATAAATGGAGTGTAAGAAGTGTATCCTTTTTTTTTTATTCGGAACAATAGCGCTGTAGATTTGTAACATATATTTTAAAAATTTAACATATGAAAAGACTAATCTTTCTGTTGAATCTATTTTTGTCAGTAACTCTTCTTTATGGTCAGCAAACGTTAACTATAAACGGGAAGGTTACAGACACTTCAGGTGCAGGTATGCCCGGTGTTTCAGTCTCTGTCAAAGGGACTACTCATGGAGTTGTAACCGATGCAAACGGCGCCTATTCGATGCAGGCTTCCGGCCAGGCAACACTCGTTTTTAGTTTCGTTGGTTTTAAGAGTCATGAAGTTCCGGTGAATAATCGTGGCATTATTAACCTTGTTATGGAAGAAGAGGTTGTCGGGGTTGAAGAAGTGGTGGTAGTGGGGTATGGTACCCAAAAGGTGAAGGATCTTACCTCATCAATCAGTACTGTTAAATCCGACGATCTTGCAAAAACACCGGCGAGTCAGCCAATGAATGCCTTACAAGGTAAAGTGGCCGGTGTCCAGATTGTAAATGACGGAGGTCCGGGTAATTCAGCCACTGTGAGGATTCGTGGTATTGGCTCCTTTCCGGGAATGAATAATGAGGCTCCGTTATATGTGGTTGACGGAATGTTTTATGACAATATTGATTTCCTCAATCCTACCGACATCGAAACCATTTCGGTACTCAAGGATGCTTCTGCAGCTGCAATTTACGGTGTGCGGGCTGCAAATGGGGTCATTCTGATTGAAACCAGGTCGGGGTCATACAACCAGAAAACTAAAATCTCATATGATGGTTATGAGGGGTATCAGATTGACCAAAACGTGCTCAAGATGGCCAATGCCCAGCAATATACTGCCATGGCCAATGAATCAGGATCTGCTACTGAGGTGCAGGATGTATTGAATTCCATGCAGAAATGGGGGAGAAGCCGTGTCGATCCGAATATTCCGGTAACCAATACCGACTGGTATAAACAGGTCATTCGCGATGGTCAGATCAGAAACCACAGTGTTGGAATCGACGGCGGGACAGAGAAGGCAAAATATTCTCTTGGTGTAAATTATTTCTACCAGGATGGAACGTTGAAGGAGTTAAACAATTACGAACGTATGAATCTCCGTTCCAAGGTCGATATAAAAGCCACAAAATGGCTTACTGTAGGTGAAAACATGATCTTCAGTAACGCAACCAAATACTTGGATGCCAGTCAGGCCTGGTACAATACCTATTTTGCAGTCCCGATTTTCCCGGTTTACGACCTGACCAATACGGCTGCAATTCCATTCAAATATGCAAGTGCCGATCCACTTGGTTACAGAGGTGGGCAAAATCCATTTCCTGGCATGGTCAGCGATCAGGACCAGCAGAAGATTTTGAAAGCACTGGCAACGATCTACATGGAAATTACTTTAATCCCAAAAGTATTAACCTTTAAGTCCACGTATAACAATAGTTACACCCAGGTCAATGAACGGGTTGTCGATTTACCCTGGTTTATTGATAACAATTTCCAGAATCCGCACGGGACACTTACCAAGACCACCTCATCTTATATGAACCAGTATTGGGACAATATTTTAACCTTTACTAAAAGCTTTGGCTCCCACAATCTGACGTTAATGGCTGGTACCTCGTATAAGGATGAAACTTATCAGATGCTTTCTGCCAAGGGAGTTGATTTTCCGACCCTGCCACAATCCTGGTATATCGCCCAGTCGCTCACAATACCGTCCACTCACACTGATGTGAATGATGATGGTCTGCATCAATATGGATTCTCTTATTTTGGAAGAGCTGCCTATAACTATCAGGAGAAGTACCTGTTATATGGCACCATGCGTGCTGACGGAAGTTCAAAATACCAGGAAAAATGGGGTTATTTCCCCACGGTTGGTGCAGGCTGGGTCGTTTCCGAAGAAAATTTTCTGAAAAACAATGATTTTGTCCCCTTTCTAAAGTTACGCGGCAGCTGGGGAGAACTTGGGAACGATCATATTCAGGCTAGTGACGGAGCCAGGACAACCTCAGTAGTGAATACAACCATGGGTGGTAATCTGGTTTCAGGGACAATTGCTCAAAATACCTTCTCTTCTCTCAAATGGGAAAAAACCGAAGAAACCAACATAGGGTTAACTGCCCGGTTTCTGCATAACCGTTTATCGGCCGACATTGATTATTTTAGCCGTGATACCAAAAATGCCGCTATTCCGGTGAATATCCCTTTAATCGGAGGAAGTGTTCTGAAGGCAGTAGGTACCATCCGAAATTCAGGGTTTGAATGCACGCTTAACTGGAGTGATAAGATTACCGATAAGCTTAGTTACAATATCGGAGCCAATTTTGCAACGCTTAAAAACCAGGTTCGCAACCTTTACGGACAACCTTACATCAATTATGGCACCCCTGAATTCCAGCAACGTTCTTATGTGGGACACCCCCTGAATGCCTATTATGGCTGGAAAATTGCCGGAGTTTACCAAAACCAGGCTCAGATAAATGCAGATCCCATTGCGGTGGCCAATGGTTTGGTTCCCGGAGATTTTAAATATGTGGATAAGAATCATGATGGCGTGATAGACGGAAGCGACCGGGTGATATTGGGATCTTATTTTCCAAACCTCACTTATGGCGGCAACATTGGGCTGAAATATCAGAACTTTGATTTAAGTGCCAATTTCTACGGACAATCAGGCAATTCGATTCTCAACCGCAGACGTGGGGAGATGCTCTGGACCAATGATGGCAACCTTGATGCGGATCTGGCCGTAAATCGCTGGCATGGAGATGGCACTTCCAATAAATATCCATCTTCAGCCGGCCTTCTGAAGGTATGGAATCAAAAAATGTCTGATTATTTTGTGAACGATGGTAAATTCTGGCGGATACAGAATGTGCAAGTTGGTTACACTTTCAAGAATCAGTCCTGGTTAAATGGCAATTTCCCGGAAACCCGGATCTTTTTAACTGCAGACCATCCTTTGACCCATTTCAAGTACCAGGGTTTTACACCGGAAGTTGCTAACGGATATGATGATGTAACCTATCCGATCCCTGCAATTTATACAATTGGCCTTAATATTAAATTCTAAAATACTGTTAATTATGAAACCACTTCGTCATATTATACCGGTAACTCTGCTATTCGTTGCACTTTTTGTTGTGTCCGGTTGCAGTAAAAAACTGGATTCACTCGCCGAAAACCGGACGTATACCGGAGGGACCGATTATACTATTACCAGCAATATGATTCAACCGCTGTATGGGGTATATTCACGTCTCAATGGTATCGGATGGAATATTTTCCCTTTACTGACTGTCCGCGGAGATGATGTCAATAAAGGAGGACTGGGGGATCAGTCTCCATTGGGAGATATTGATTTTTATCATTATGACAATACTTACTGGATGCTTGATGCTGATTGGCAGGAATTATTCGGAGATGTTGTTACAGCTAACTCTGCGATGGAACAAATCGCTCTTTACAAGAAAAATGCCAAAAACGGTGCACCTTTGGCCGATCAATACACAGCCGAAGCACAGGTGATGCGTTGCTGGTGGTTGTTTTGGTGCAGCAGGGCGTGGGGGAGTATTCTGATTCCGCCAACATCAGATCCATCGATCATGTTTCAGGTAAAACTAACCTCCAGAGATAGCGTGATGGCATACATTTCAGCCAGAATGGATGAAGCGATTCCTAATTTACCCGATAAGCGTCCAAATCAGCGTACCGATATTCCGGGAGGGGTAACCAAATATACTGCCCTTGCTATTAAAGCTTTGGCAAATCTTGAGCTGAAAAAATATCAGATTGTGGCCGATGCAACAGGTAAGATCATCCAGGCAGGTCTGTTTTCCCTCGAACCTGATTTCTATAACCTCTTCAAACTTAAAGGGAAGTTAAATAACGAAAACATCTGGGAATTAAATTATACCGACTTTGGCACACCTTCTGGAGACTCCTATAATTACCTGTGGGATTTTTTCGGACCTCAGAGTTGGACTCCAAAAGTATCTACTGCAGGTGGTGGTTGGGGATTTTGGGAGCCTAGTTTTAAGTATGTTGAATTCATGCTTGGCAGAGGCGAAACCGTAAGGCTTGAAACAACCGTGTTATTTACCCAGGCGGGAATTGATTCCTTAAAGAAGGTTGCACCCCAATATGCCAATTCACTCCCTTCTTTTGTCTCAAATACTACACGGGATGGAGATGTTTTCAATAACGGTTCGCGTCAGGTGTTTTATTCCGGTAAAATGTATTTGCCTTCCGATATGCTTACCCCGGGACGTACTTCCTATTCTTCCAACAAAGATTTTCAGATTATCAGGTATTCTCAGATTCTGTTAATGTATGCCGAAGCGCTGACTCAGGGTGCTACAGGATCAGCCGGAACAGCCGATGATGCCGTGAATGCGGTAAGGGTACGAGCCGGTTTGAGTGCAATCTCTGGTGTTACCAATGCCCAGGTTATGGATGAAAAGTTCGCTGAGTTAGCCACAGAATGGGGTGACCGTTATTATGATATGGTCCGCCTTGGCAATACAGCCGCACTAAGTTATGATGGAAGGACATTTACGACCGATAAAACCTTTCTACCTTATCCGTTAGCCGAGACGGATGTGCTGCCTCAATTATTATCAAAGTAAACCTATATTGATTAAAAATGATAAAAGATGAAAAATATTAAATATATATTGGCATTTTTAGTAGGCATTGTATTTACTACTGCGTGCAAGAGTGGTTATATAGATCCGATTAAGGCAGTTGCTGCCGGATCTGATCAGACACCGCCAACTGTAACCATAAATTATCCTTTTGAGGGTAAGGTGATCCAGGTGAAAGAGGAGGTAACCTCAATCAATATCCAGCTAAAAGTAACTGACGATATAGAAATTGGATCTATCGTTGTTAATATGGATGGAACTGATCTGACCACCTTCACAAGCTTTTTAGACTACAGGATTGCTATCGAAAAATATTTGTTTACGAATCTGACAAATGGCAACCATGTACTCAAGGTCACCGCTACTGATAAATCGGGGAAAACCGCCTCAAGTTCGGTAAATTTCTCAAAAGCAGCTCCGTATAACGCCAAGTATGATGGTGAGGTTTTGTACATGCCATTTGACGGTGATTTTATGGAAGAGATTAGTTTGACACTTCCTACAGTTATCGGAACCCCGGGTTTTGCTGACGGACAAAAAGGGAAAGCTTATGCCGGTGCAACCGGAGCTTATTTATCTTTCCCAACAGACGGAATCGTTGGCAGTAATGGTTTCAGCGTTGTGCTATGGTATAACATCAATAATGTTGCTCCTAACCGCGCAGGTATTCTTACAATAAGTCCCCCCAGTGTTGGTGGAGATCGTACCAAAGGGTTCAGATTAATGCGTGAAGGGGGCACTACCAGTCAGAATATTTGGTCAAATATTGGCAATGGGACTGACGAATTCTGGTATAATCCTTTTTATGTCGTAAGCACTCCAATAACTTCCCCACCGGCTAATGCTGCGGGATGGTGGCAAATTGCCGTTTCGGTCTCACCAACTCATGTCTCCTTTTATATTAATGGGGTATCTGTAGGAGAAAATAATTGGGCGGGTCCGATCGACTGGACAAGCTGCAGCCAGATATCAATCGCCTCAGGAAGTCCGAATACTGATTATTGGGGACATTTATCTGACAATAGCATGATAGACGAGCTGCGGATCTTTAATAAGGCCATTTCAGCTGCTGAAGTTCAATCCATCTATAATGATCAGAAATAGTTCCCTCTCAAGGCTGCTTTCTGCATGTTGATGAGAATATTCCCAAGCGAATCGTCAGGGGGAACCCCGGGCGATTCTGGCTGAGGAAATTCAGATAATTAATGCAAAATAGCTGTATTGATGAAGATTTGTAAAATTGAAAGAGAGGGTAAGGGGAAAGCTCTTCCCTCTCTTTTCTAAGACCTAAAAGGTCTTCTATTCCAATTATTTATGAAGCTGAATCATTGTAAGTCGATAGTAATTGCGGTCTGGCACCACACCTTTAGCCTGCTATTGATTGTGATACCACTACTCATTTCCTGTAAAAAGGGTCCCGTTGTTAAGATTGGCACACTGGAACTCTCTTCCTGCACCGTTGGGAGTATATCGCTTCAATATTCGGCAGAGATCAGTAATATTCCGCTGAACCAAAATATTATTCTTAATTTTTCTGCTGCTATAGACACCGTTCAGGCCAAATCAAGTATTTATTTAAACAACAGTTCCGGTGTTGCATTTTCCGGAATTTACTTTGCATTTACCAATAATAACAGGACCGTTTTGGTGAAACACAACCAGGATCTGGCCAAGACTTCACATTACTCATTAGTTGTCACTTCAATCCTGAAAGGAAGCCACGGAGAAACATTCGATGGTGCCGAATTCAAATTCATCACCTCCAGCGGACTTTTTTCATTAACAAATATTTTACTGGATAATCAGGTTTTTATGCCGCCAGTGATCGTTTACAATGTACGGAGGCAAGGATCGAAACTTCAACTGCAATTCTCGGAAGCGTTGGATACTGTCCAGTTAAAATCATCATTCAGGCTATCGGGAAATGCAGTCTATCAAGTTTCTGTGAGCAACGATTTAAAAACGGTCAACCTGAATTGTCCTGTAATCCTGTCGGGATATACCAGATATGATTTTTCAGTTTCCACCAACCTTAAATCGGTATTGGGCAATTCATTCGGAGGTTTTGACAATCATTTCGTGTCCGCGCTTGATTCAACCCTGAAATTTCCGCCAATTACCGATGATGCATTGCTTACATTAATTCAACAGCAAACGTTTAAATACTTTTGGGATTTTGGTCACCCGGTTTCTGGGATGGCGCGTGAACGGGACAGTTCCGGAGATATCGTAGCCACCGGTGGAACCGGTTTTGGCATCATGGCGATCCTGACCGGAATAGAGCGGAATTTTATTTCGAAGAGCGACGGGTTGAATCGCATCACCACTATCGTCTCCTTTCTGAAAAATAATTGTACCCGATTTCATGGCGCATTTTCCCACTGGATCAATGGAGCCACCGGGGCCACAGTTCCGTTCAGTACGCTGGATGATGGCGCCGATTTGGTTGAAACCTCTTATATGATGCAGGGGTTGCTCTGTGCCCGCCAATATTTTAACGGGATCAGTTCTGATGAAACAACCCTGCGTTCGGATATTAACACCCTTTGGAATGGGGTGGAATGGAGCTGGTTCAGACAGCAGGATCATCAAAACGTCCTTTACTGGCATTGGAGCCCTGATAATCTGTGGGCCATAAACATGCCGATCCATGGCTGGGATGAAGCATTGATTACCTATGTCATGGCAGCATCATCTCCTGGTTATCCGATTCCTAAATTGGTGTATGACAATGGATGGGCAATGAACGGATCGATGAAAAATGGTCAGACCTATTATAATACAATACTACCCCTTGGCCCCGCATTGGGTGGTCCGCTGTTTTTTGCCCATTATTCTTTTCTGGGGATTAATCCCACGGGACTGACCGACGCATATGCCAGTTACATGGATCAGAATGTGGCACATTCAAAAATAAATTATAATTATTGCGTTGCCAACCCATTGGTATATAATGGTTATAGTCAGCAATGCTGGGGTCTGACTGCCAGCGATGACAATGTGAGCGGGTACTCAGCACATGCTCCGGGAAACGATGACGGTGTTATCTCTCCAACGGCCGCCGTCTCCTCGCTCCCCTATACTCCGACCGAATCGATGAATGCCATACGGTTTTTCTATGATCAGCTTGGAGATAAAATTTGGGGAACTTATGGTTTTATAGATGCATTTAATTTGTCCAGTGTCTGGTTTTCAAACTCGTATTTGGCTATTGATCAGGGGCCTCAGATTGTAATGATTGAAAATTACCGTTCAGGATTGCTGTGGAAACTATTTATGAGTTGCCCCGAAGTTAAAACCGGAATGACAATCCTGGGTTTCCAGAGCCCTAATTTATAACGTTGTATGAATATTTCTTAAAATCGTGCTGCCATGAAAAATCATCTATATTGTCTCTTGAGCACCGGGTTGTTAATCATTGGAGTAGTTTTTCCATCTAAAGCAATACAAATATTCCCAAAGCAGGATCTGAAAAGTAAAATCCTGATTCAGAAGAATCTGTCTGATACTGCATTGCTGACTTTAGTCCAGAGGCAGACGTTCAGGTATTTTTGGGACTTTGCCCACCCGGTTAGCGGGATGGCGCGCGAGCGAAGTAATCCTGCCTATGGTTATGGAGACGAAGTGGTTACTACAGGTGGAACTGGATTTGGTGTAATGGCTACGATAGTTGCAGTCGAAAGGAATTGGATTACAAGGGATTCCGCCGTAATCCACTTGTTAAAGATGGTTCGGTTTTTGGCCAAAGCGGATGCTTATCATGGCGTTTTTCCACACTGGCTTAATGGTGCAACGGGTAAAACCATCCCTTTCGGCAGGAAAGATGACGGTGCAGATCTGGTGGAGACCTCCTACCTTTTCCAGGGATTATTATGTGCCAGGCAATATTTCAATAAGGATAATCGTGTTGAATCGGAATTGCGCGACCGGATAAACAATATGTGGAACGAAATCGAATGGAACTGGTTTACCAAAGGGGGTGAAGAGGTTCTCTATTGGCATTGGAGTCCAAACAACGGCTGGGCAATGAACTTTCCGATCCATGGTTACAATGAGTGCCTGATTACCTATATGCTGGCCGCGAGTGGTGAACGGTATCCAGTGAACAGCTCAGTATATCATAATGGATGGGCGAAGAGTAATTTTTTTAAGAATGGGAAGACATTTTATGGATTCAGACTCCCGTTAGGATTTGATTTTGGAGGACCCCTGTTCTTTTCCCATTATTCATTTTTAGGTCTGGATCCGACCAAACTGACTGACCGGTATGCCAATTATTGGGAACAGAATAAAAATCATACCCTGATCAATCATGCCTATTGCGTGGATAATCCCAAAAAATTCAAGGGTTATGGCGAGAATTGCTGGGGCCTCACGGCGAGTGATAATTTTGAGGGTTATAGCGCCCATGCCCCGAATAACGATTTGGGTGTGATTACTCCGACTGCGGCACTCTCCGCTTTCCCATATACTCCCGAGTATTCGATGAAGGCACTAAAACATTTCTATTTTGATCTGGGAGATAAAATCTGGGGCAAATATGGATTTACCGATGCCTTCAGCGAAACAAATAACTGGTATGCACGGAATTATTTGGCTATCGACGAGGGTCCTATCGTTGTGATGATCGAAAACTACCGGACCGGATTGCTTTGGAAACTCTTTATGAGCTGTCCTGAAATTCAAAATGGTTTAAAAAAGCTCGATTTCAAATCCCCCTGGATAAAATAAGAATATTCGACAACCGATCAAAAACAGTAAATATGCTGACAAACAAGTTATTACTATGTATTATGCTGCTTTCTCTCATGTCAACGGCGGAAGAATACAAATACACCTATAACTTTTTTACAAACAGTGCTATGCGTGGAGACTATTTCTTCAGCAGGACTGTTGCCTCCGGAAAGTCTACCATCCTGACAGTCAATCGCAAATTACCGGTTAGTGATTCTGTATTCCATTCACCTGGTAACTCGTTGGTATTAAACTATAAAAATTCAGCATCAGGCAATTGGAAGGCAATAATTTACCACCAGGAAAAGCGGGGAATGGATCATTTCAAAAAGGGGGAAGTCCTCTCATTCTGGATCCTGAACAATTCAACGAAAACTCCTGCTGATGACCTTCCGGCAGTTCAGCTCATGAGAAGAGACAGCACTCTTTCAGCCAAAGTTTCTATTCCGGAAGGAAAAACTACTGGGTGGCAACAGGTTACTCTACCATTGACCTCATTCGGCAATTTTAATCCCCATGAGCCCGGAGAAGTCATCGCTATTGTCTTTTCGCAACAGAAAAGCAGAGACTGTAGCAGGCAGATCATTTTTGTGGATGACATTGAATATTTGTGTCTTTCTGATTCTGATGCAGTCTCCAGTCTCCCGGTAATCACCTCTGCCACAGGTTATGCGATGCATGTGGATATTACCTGGCAAACTGTGACCGATAAAAATATCCATATGGTACAAATTTATCGGTCTGATGATGGGAAGAACTTTAAACCTGTAGGTATTCAACAGCCATACATTAACCGGTATGCAGATTTTACAGGTGAAACCGGAAAGCAGTACTCCTATAAAATTTCCTTTCTGAAGGATAATTACAAGGATTCAAAATTGTCGTCTTCGGTTATTGCTTCCACAAAGCCTATGACGGATGATGAATTACTTACCATGGTGCAGGAAGCTTCTTTTCGTTACTATTGGGAAGGAGCTGAGCCTAACAGCGGGATGGCCAGGGAGAATATTCCCGGAAGAGATGACATGATCGCTACAGGTGCCTCCGGATTTGGAATTATGGCGCTCCTTGTCGGCACCGAAAGAGGATTTATTACAAGGGAAGAATCGGTGGCCAGATTCATTCGAATTTTAGGTTTTCTGGAAAAGGCGGAGACATTTCATGGAGTTTACCCTCATTTTATGGATGGTCCTTCCGGTAAAGTGGTCCCATTTTTTGGCCACAGGGATAATGGAGCAGACCTTGTTGAGACCTCCTTCCTGATACAGGGGCTGCTGGCGGCAAGACAATATTTCCATGGGGAGAATTCATCGGAACGGCAAATCAGGGAAAAAATCACATCAATCTGGGAAAAGGCCGAATGGGCCTGGTTCAGGCAACGCCCGGACAGTAAATTTCTATACTGGCACTGGTCTCCTGACCAGGGCTGGGTGATTAATCATAATTTAATCGGTTGGAATGAAGTGATGGTCACCTATCTTCTCGCGATTGCCTCCCCTTCACACCCGGTTCCCGCATCAATGTATTACTCTGGTTGGGCCAATCAGGAGAGCACGGGGCAGAAATACCGTTCGGCATGGGGACGGACCAAAGATGGGTCAATGTATACCAACGGAAATACCTACTTTGGAATTAAACTGGATGTTGGTGTCTCAAACGGAGGGCCCCTGTTTTTCACACACTACTCCTTTATGGGATATGACCCACATGCCATCACCGACAAATACACAAATTATTTCATTAATAATCAGAATATTGCAAAGATAAACTACCGGTATTGCGTGCAGAATCCGAAACATTTTAAAGGATATGGTGAAAACGGTTGGGGACTCACGGCCAGTGATGGTCCCTACAACTATTCGGCAGATGAACCTGTCCCTTCTGAGGATCACGGTAAGCTGGCACCAACCGGAGCGATCAGCTCATTTCCTTATACTCCTGAAGAATCGATGAAGGCTCTGAAGAATTACTATTTTAAATATGGTAAATTCCTGTGGGGCGAATATGGATTCAAGGATGCATTTGATCTGACCAATAACTGGTGCTCTGAAATTTATATGGGACTTAACCAGGCTCCGATGACGGTAATGATCGAAAATTACCGGACCGGATTGCTCTGGAAACTCTTTATGAGTTGTCCTGAAATTCAAAGTGGTCTAAAAAAACTGGAATCCAGCGCTCCAGATCTTAAAAAAGAAAAATAATGAAGAAGTTGCCTGAGATGCTAATCTTAATCGTTTTGCTGTTCCTTTCTTTTAACAGTTCAGCACAAAAAACGTATTGCAATCCCATAAACCTCGATTACGGATACTGTCCGATTCCGAATTTCACCGAATCGGGTAAGCACAGGGCTACAGCCGATCCGGTAATTGTCACCTATAAAGGAGATTATTACCTTTTTTCCACGAATCAATGGGGATATTGGTGGAGTACCGATCTAAACCACTGGAACTTTGTCTCCAGAACTTTTCTGAAACCCTGGCATAAGGTTTACGACGACCTTTGCGCCCCCGCTGTCTGGGTTCAGAATGACACCATGCTGGTTTTTGGATCGACCTATTCAACCAATTTCCCGATATGGATGTCTACCAATCCCAAAGGAGACCAATGGAAAGAGGCAATAGATTCTTTGTCAATCGGAGGCTGGGATCCCGATTTTTTTCTGGATGACAATGGGAAGTTGTATATGTATAATGGAAGCAGCAACACTTATCCAACTTATGGCATTGAACTGAACCGGAAAACATTTGCCCCTGTTGGTGCGCGGAAGGAACTTCTTCTGCTGGATGACGACCGTTACGGATGGCAAAGGTTCGGCGAATATTCTGATAATACATTCCTGAAACCTTTTATCGAAGGTTCATGGATGACCAAACACAATGGCAAATATTACCTGCAATACGGGGCTCCGGGAACTGAGTTCAGTGGCTATGCCGATGGCGTTGCAATTTCAGACCAGCCTCTTGGCTATTTTAAACATCAACCGATGCCATTTTCCTATAAACCGGGTGGATTCGCACGTGGGGCCGGGCATGGGGCCACTTTTAAGGATAAATGGGAGAACTATTGGCACATCAGCACCATTGCTATCTCGGTGAAGAACAGTTTTGAGCGGAGGTTAGGGCTTTGGCCTGCCGGTTTTGACCCGGATGATGTGATGTATTGCAATACGGCATTTGGCGATTACCCACTTTATTTGCCTGACGGGAAAGCAGATCACCGTTCAGGCCGTTTCACAGGATGGATGATCCTGAATTATAACAAGCCCGTTACCGTATCATCCGTTTTTGGGGGTTACCAGGCCAATTATGCAGTCGATGAGAATATTAAGACTTACTGGTCTGCAGCTACCGGTAATCCTGGGGAATGGATTGCGTCTGATCTGGGATCACTTTCGACGGTTCGGGCAATTCAGCTCAATTATGCCGACCAGGACGCTACATTTTTGGGAAAACAAACCCATATTTTTCACCAGTATAAGCTTTGGTTCTCGATAGACGGGAAGAAATGGAAACTATTGGTCGACAAAAGCCGGAATGCAACCGATGTGCCCCACGATTACATCGAATTACCTAAACCGGTTGATGCCCGCTTCATTAAACTGGAAAACATACATGTTCCGACCGGGAAATTCGCCATCAGTGGCCTGCGCGTTTTCGGGAACGGTCATGGTGAGAAACCCGATCCTGTAAAAAACTTTGTCGTGCTGCGAACCGAAAAGGACAAACGCAGCGCCTGGCTCAAATGGACTCCCGTAGACAATGCCTACGGATATAATATTTATGTGGGAACTGCCCCCGATAAATTATATAACTGTATCATGGTTTATGGCGCTAACGATTACTGGTTTAAAGCCATGGACAAAGAGCTTCCCTATTATTTTACGATTGAGGCGCTCAATGAGAACGGGGTTTCACAACAATTGAAAGTTATTAAATCAGATTAAGGGCATTTAAAATTGGTTTAATATCCCGTTAGGGATTATATATGGGTAGAAAACGGATTTAAGAGAAGGTTTCGTCCCAGACGGGACGAGATTGGTTTACAAGACATTTGTCTTCTACCCATATTTTGTTCCTGACGGAACATCAAAACAAGAATTTTAACAGTTATTAAATTAAGGGACTAGATAAGATATTTAAAAATTTTAAAACGATGAGGTCATTAGCCATATTAATATCACTTTGCGCCGTCATACATTTTATCCCGGCTTATGCTCAAAAGGGTTCCGATCCCAAAATGAATCAATTCATCACGAACCTGATGGGCAAGATGACCCTGGATGAGAAAATTGGCCAGTTGAATCTGTCAGGTGCCGGTGATGTCACAACCGGGGAGACAACCAGTTCCGACATTCATCAGAAAATCAGGGACGGGAAAGTTGGCGGACTTTTAAATGTCAAGAGCGTCAGTAAGATACGTGCCGTTCAAAAGATTGCTGTTGAAGAGAGCCGGCTAAAGATTCCGCTGCTGTTCGGGATGGATGTGATCCATGGTTATCAGACTATTTTCCCGATTCCACTGGGATTGTCATGCAGCTGGGATATAAAGCTGATCGAACAGTCTGCCCGGATTGCTGCTCAGGAGGCGAGTGCCGACGGCCTTTGCTGGACTTTTGCCCCTATGGTGGATATCTCGCGTGATCCACGGTGGGGACGTGTATCTGAAGGATCGGGTGAGGATCCGTACCTGGGATCTCAGATTGCCAGGGCAATGGTCAGGGGATTTCAGGGTGATGATCTTCGGAAAAACAATACGATAATGGCCTGTGTCAAACACTTTGCACTCTACGGAGCCGTTGAAGCGGGCCGCGATTACAATACCACCGACATGAGCCGTCTGAGGATGTTTAACGAATATTTCCCTCCCTATAAAGCGGCTGTTGATGCCGGGGCGGGAAGCGCAATGGCCTCATTTAACGAGGTGGATGGGTTACCTGCCACGGCAAATAAATGGTTAATGACCGATGTTCTGCGCAAGCAGTGGGGCTTTCAGGGTTTTGTGGTTACGGACTATACCGGTATTGCAGAATTAACGGAGCATGGACTCGGGAATTTACAGGAAGTTTCTGCTCAGGCACTTCATGCAGGTATCGATATGGATATGGTCAGCGAAGGATTTCTGAAAACCATCAAAAAGTCGCTTGAAACCGGAAGGATTAACAAGTCGGAACTCGAACTGGGATGCCGGAGAATACTGGAAGCAAAATACAAGCTGGGCCTTTTCGAAGATCCTTTCCGCTATTGCGATGATAACCGGGCCAAAACGGAGATCTTTACCCCGGAAAACCGTGAGATTTCGCGCCAGATTGCCGCCCAGTCCCTGGTGCTCCTGAAAAATGATCTTCAGATTCTTCCTTTGAAAAAAGGGGGAACCATCGCATTGATTGGTCCGCTGGCTGACAATAAACTGAATATGACCGGAACCTGGAGTGTTGCGGCTGATTTTTCCAAATGTGTGTCACTCCTTTCAGGCATTAAGGCTGCTGCAGGTGATGAAACCACGATCCTGACCGCCTGGGGAACGAATATTCTCAATGATTCCATCCTCGATTCGAGGGTGAGTGTATTTGGGAAACCATCCTTCCGGCAGAACCGTTCCCAGAAAGAGATGATTAACGAGGCTGTTGAGGTAGCCAAAAAATCGGACGTTATCGTGGCTGCTATGGGCGAATGCGCCGAGATGAGCGGGGAATGTTCAAGCAGGTCGGATATCAGCCTGCCCGAAAACCAAAAGGAGCTGCTTAAAGCGCTGCTGGCGACAGGTAAACCGGTGGTGATGGTGCTGTTTAATGGCCGGCCGCTTACGATTCCCTGGGAGGCGGCCCATGTTCCGGCGATCCTCGAGGTATGGTTTTCGGGTACAGAAGCGGGAAATGCCATTGCCGATGTGCTGTTTGGCAAGGTCAATCCTTCGGGAAAACTGACGGCCACCTTTCCCCAAAATGTGGGGCAGATTCCGATTTATTACAGTACCAAAAACACGGGAAGACCTTTGCCTGAAGGGGCCTGGTTTATGAAGTTCCGTTCCAATTATCTCGATGTCTCAAATGATCCTGTTTATCCTTTCGGTTACGGATTAAGTTATACCAACTTTGATTACGGTGATCTTAGACTAAGCACATCGCAGGCGAAAGGAAATCAAACCGTTACAGCCACCTTAAATCTTACGAATTCCGGGAAGGCAGATGGGGCAGAGGTGGTTCAGCTTTATATCCGCGATATGGTGGGGAGCATTTCCCGTCCGCTTAAGGAGCTGAAAGGTTTTCAAAAGGTTTTCCTGAAGGCGGGGGAGACCCGGCCGGTTACTTTCAATATTACTCCTGAGGATTTGAAATTTTACAACGGCGACCTTAAATATGTCTGGGAACCGGGTGATTTTGTGATTATGGTCGGCGGAAACTCGAAAGAGGTGAGATCTGCAAAGGTGAACTGGCAAAAGTAATGATGAGGGCACCTTATAAGGGTAAGGTATAATGATTTTATTTAGCAACTGTTTAAATTTTGGATTTTGTATTTATTCTGTCTTCAAAATAATTTCAAATCATTACAAAAATGGAAACTAATTTTAACAGACGCAATTTCTTAAAAAACACGGCAACAGCAGGACTTGCCCTCTCAATTTTACCTTCAAACGTTATGGGGGGCGTTGGCCGGGTTTCACCGAATGATAAAATCAGGGTAGCACTTATCGGATCCGGTACCCAGGCACTCGAGATGTTACCGGGCTGGCTGAACCGACCCGAAATACAGTTTGTTTCTGTTTGCGATCCAAACAGGATGAGTTATGACTATCCTACATGGGGAGACCCGGGTGGGGAAACCTGCGGCGCTCCCGGAGGACGTGAAGTCGGGCAACACAGAATAAACAAGTATTATGGGGAAAAGATTGGGAAAGAAAAGTACAACGGATGCACGGTTCATGCCGATTTTCGTGAACTGTTTGAAAAAGAAACCGGCATAGATGCGGTATTCATCATGACACCTGACCATATTCATGCCACAGTTGCCATTGCAGCGATGAAGAAGAAAATCATGGTAGGCTCACACAAACCTGTCGGAAATTTCATGCATGAAACCCGGGTTGCAATCGATACTGCAAGGGCCACCGGTGTTCCTACACAGATGTTTGCTTTCCAGGATCCTAAGGAACACTATGTTGTGGAAGAATGGATTAAACAGGGTGTTATAGGCAAGGTGACTGAGTTGCACCGTTGGACTAACCGACCTATGTGGCCCCAGGGTTCCCCTTTTCTTCCTTCAAATACGCCCCCAATACCCGAGGGATTTGACTGGGATTTGTGGCTGGGACCGGCGCTTCCGCGTGTTTATTCACCGGATTATACACATACTGTTTTCAGAGGATGGTATGAATTTGGTGCCGGGTGTCTTGCAGATATGGGTTATTACGGTTTTTGGGTTGACTGGCGGGTTTTGAACCTGGGAATGCCTTCAGTCGCCGAGGCTTCTTCCAGCTTCGTCTGCCAGGTAAAGAATTTTAAAAGCCTTTGGGTGAAAAATGAGCTTTCCTATCCTCATGCAGCGACACTCCGGTGGGAAGTTCCTGTGAAAAATACTATGGATAGTATTAACGTCTTTTGGTACGAAGGGGGTATGAAACCATTTTCATTGAAGGCTTTAAGGGCGAAGGGAAAGACATTTTCGGAGGAGGGGGTAATGTTCGTTGGCGAAAAAGGGTCTATTCTGGCTAATTATAATTATCAGAATCCGGAAGTACTTGGAGTTGATCAAAGCGATAAAATTATTGCTTCGATCAAAACGCCGGAAGTTAAGTTGACAGATTTCAATGATGATATGATTGATTCCTTCAGGGGAGGAAAGGAATCACGAGGCAGTTATTTAAAATGCCAGACCATTGCCGAAGCAATCTGTTTAGGGAACCTGGCCATCCGGATGAACCAGCGGCTCGAATGGGATAATAAAAATCTGAAAGTGACCAATGTGCCTGAAGCAAATGAATATGTTACCCGCAAATATCGGGAGGGTTGGGAGTTGTAATCTGAGAGGGCTACTTTCTTCGATCGAAAATCTGCCGGTCGCCAACTGCCCTATGCCTTGAAAGCAAAATTTAGGTTACCCATACTAAATATCATTGAACCTGAAATGTAAATTTGAACGGATCAAAAAATTAACCCAAAATAAACCAAGGCCATGTCTACACGTCGTGATTTTTTCAAGAAAAGTTCCCTGGCGGCTATAGGTGCCTTAGCTGGCCCGGCCATTCTTAAAGGGGCATCTTCGGATGTTGGGTCTCATCAATACGGAAAGTATCCGGAAAGGCGAAAACTCTCAGTCCTCTCTTATTCATTTAATAGCTTGGTAGGTAGGGGGATGCAGGATATATTCGGGTATTTTGAAACCTGCAGGTACCGCTATAACCTCGATGCGGCCGACCTATGGGGCGGACACCTTAAGGATTTCTTTGAACGCTATGATACCGGCAAATATATCCCTTTTGAGGACACATGGATCGCCAATGTCAAGGAGGCACTGGAGGAACGCAAATTATTCATCCCCAACCTGACAGCAGATGGCTGCCATGTGATGGATTTTAATCCCCAAAGAACTGAGTTGAACTATAAAAATGCCCGTGAACATCTCAGGCTTGCCAAAAAGCTGGGAGTTATTGGTTTTGTCCGTTTTGATACGGGGCCAGGCTGGGAGATGCCTAATGGCCGAAGGGACTGGACCAATGAAGAGTTCGACTTTACGGTAAAACGATATAAGGAATATGCGCAATATGCCTATGACAACGGGTTTAGAGTGGGTGCAGAAAACCACATGGGTCCTTCGGGAGAATGGAGAAACCTGAAAAAACTATACGATGCTGTTGACCATCCCGGATTCTCTTTTTGTGTCCATATTGGGGGATGGAAAGGGACTGAGGAGGAAAAAGAGCTGGCCGATCGCGAAAGTGCAAAGTTTGCTGCCCACACCCATATCGGGTGGAATATAATTAACGGACCACTCGAAGAGAAGATGAATAATCTGCGCAAGGCAGGTTATCCGGGGTATTACAGCGTCGAAGTTCCAACTGATGAAAACCAATATGACATTGTTGAGACAGCGTTGTCCAAAGTTCGGACAGTGATGCACAAGTGGGATCTGGAAAGTCTCAGTAATGGTTAAACCATTGTTGAGTAGGGTATTCCAGATTTTTGCAAATAGTGTTGGATGAAAAACTAATTTAAACCGCGTAGCGGTTAAATCCTATTGACCCCCGGTGAAGCTTATGAAACCGGGGAAAATGAAAAGTCCATAACGACTGCCCCGAATGGGCTGAATATCCTTTTAAACCTGCAAAAGTAATTTTAAGGGATCCTTGATGGGATTTTGAATAGAGCTAAAGTGAGGGTCCGACTCAAAGTCGGGCTCTCACTAGTCTGCAGGAAAAAAATCTATCGGTCAGCCCCTTCAATGAGTTTGAGTTCTGTCTTATTGTTGGTCAGCACCGTGTGATTAAAGTAATCGTTGTTCGGAAGTTGCAACGTATAATTCCGGATATAGGCGACTGAGACCTCCCCGCTTTTAAGGGTGCAGTTCAGCAGGTGACCCCCCTTGGTTTTGTCGGAGGATAAAAAATGGAAGTGGAAATCGTCCATATTGACCTCTTTGAGATATTTAGGGAATTTGTATCCAATAAGAGTCCCCTGCTGATCGACGAATGTAAAGACTCCCTGTTTCTTATACACTTCAATCAGCCGTTTGTAGGGTTTCTCCTGTTTGGGAACACTTCGGATAACCACAGAATCAAACTTTCCGGCAATCTGATAGGCATAAATCAGGTTTGGTTTGGAGAGTGCACTGTCCAGATAGTTTTCAAGCGCTTTGATCCTGATCGGCTGGTTAATCCGGATCGTGGTATCCGCGCGGAAATTGCAGATGGCAGCAAAGGGAGTCTTAACCGAGTCAGCCATCGTCAGGATCCTGGAATCAGAGGCAGCCTTGTAACACTGACCTTCCAGCAGGATTAATTCTCCGTCAAGTGCATTAAAGGTCCCGATACCGAAATTCCCCTCCAGCTTCAATTCGCCGATGGTCATCTCTCCGTCATAAACCCCTTCCAGCAAAGCACTTAATGTGGAGTACTGATGAACAGAATTACTCTTTGAATGCAATGGCTTGTCCGGATGAAAACATCCGAAGAGGCCAACTGAACTGCCGATTGCCAGACAGACTGTAATAACCGTGCTAATGACTGACCGTTTACTTTTCACATTTACAGGTATTTGGAGGAGATCAGGTTTTTTCAATGCCATGAATATTCAGTTCATTGATTAAACGATCCGGATGCTTCTATTGTTCAGAACAGGAATTCAGAAGATTACTGTCGTTTAATATTCAGGAAGTTTCCAGGGTAGACGATATTCAGGGATGACCAACCGGTTGGCGGCTTCGCTGTTGGTGAATTTGTTTTTCGCATCGTCCCAGAGGAGCACCGATTCGCCAGCACGTCCTGCAATATTGGCCATGTGTACATGAAGAGCCGCTGCACGTCCGATCTCAGGGGGGCAGACCGGAGTCTGACGCGATTTAACACAATCGAGAAAGTTGTGCACATGCTCGTTGTGAGAATCTTTTCCTTCGGTGAATTTATACTCTTCAGTCCTGAATTTTTTGGTCTTTTGATCTGTCTCGGGGTAAACAGTCAGGTTGGTCCGGTCTGTGACTATCGTTGCCTGATCGCCTACAAAAGCAATGCCGTAGGTCATATCCCACGGGCCGCGCTGCAAACCTGCCGTGAGGTCATAATTAATGACGAAGTCACTCTTGGGGTAACAGATGGTCATCGTGTCAAAAGTTTCACGGGCCTTTTTTTCGTGCGAGGTATTTCCGGCATAAGTGAGTATTTTATCGGGTGCGGTGGTAATCCCTTTTGCCCAGAGTCCCATGTCGACCAGGTGAACACCCCAGTCGGAAGCGAGTCCTCCGCCATAATCCCAGAAATGGCGCCAGGTGCCGTGAAACCTGTTTTTGTTAAATGGGCGGAGCGGTGCCGGACCGAGCCACATATCGTAATCAACTCCTGGTGGTACCGGGCTGTCGGGGACAATGTCGGCCCCGATACCATATTCAAAATTAGCCCAGATATTAATTTTCCGGAGTGTCCCGATGTTACCGGATTTAATTAGTTCCATCGCTTTTTGAAAGATAAAACCGGAACGCTGCTGTTGCCCCACCTGGACGATCTGTTTATGTTTGGCTGCAGCCCGTGTCATGATGTTGCACTCTTCAATCGAATTGGCCATCGGCTTTTCGACATAGACATCTTTCCCGGCTTCGAGACATGCCACCATAATCAGGCAATGCCAATGGTCGGGTGTTCCGATAAAAACGGTATCGATATCCTTCTTTTCCAGCATCTTTCTGAAATCCTTGTAAAGTTTGGGATGCTGATCGAATTTTGTGCGGAGCTCCCTCGCTTTTTCATTCAGTACTGTCTCGTCAACGTCGCAAAGGGCTGTGCAAGTGACTCCCGGGTAATCGAGGCTTTGGCACAGATCGCCGAAACCCATACTGCGACATCCTACCAGTGCTACATTGATTTTATCGCCGGGTGAAGTTTTGGCTGCCCAAACCGGGGATGGGATGATACTGAATACGCCAATTCCGGCAGAAGAAAATGCCGATTGTTTGATAAATTCTCTGCGATTTGATTCCATGGTCAGGTATTTATTATCAAACTTTAAAAAATGATTTCTAACTCCTTATCCTTGATTAAATCCCAGGCTGATATAAAACTGTGTTCGTCTTCAATCAGCACCTTGTTTTTCCGAAGTATCTTTCTTACCAGTTTCTGATTCGGTTTATTAAACTTTGAAAGCAATGAACTGCGGTTCATTTTGATGGGTGAATATCCCTTTTCAGCACTGTAAATATAGTAATAAAAAGAGGGCTGAAAAGCGAGGCCAAATTTATTGTAGGAGGTATCGCAAGTCTCCAGATCGACCTTCCGGTAAACCAGCAATGATACTTTACCATCACTCAGCACCTCGAAAAAACGTTCTTCATGCATTAAGCCGTTGTAATACTGACGGCGAAAAATCCTTTTTTCCCCTTTCTCATCGGTAAATGAGAATCCGTTCAGACTGATTTTGTCGATGATAATCTGCGCAGAAATAACTGAATTGTAATAAATTATTGCATCCTGGTAGGTGCTGTACCTCAAACCCAGGTTCCCGATTTTTGTGCCGTCGAGGAATTCAATCTCTCCGTTCACAAATTTATCGGTCATATAGGGTGATCCTGAATAGCCGGGATAAGGAATAAAACGGGTTCCTTTTATTTTTTCGGTATTCCCATTTTTCTGCAAGGTCTCCTGTCCGGTGACAGATACAGCGGTGAAAAGTCCCAGAAGGGTGATAATCAAGAGTATCCTGTTGCCCATATTAATTTACTTCAAAAATTTGTTCTTTATAAAAAACTGACCCGTCATTGTTAGTGCCTCGGACTATAAGCTTAAAGCTGCCCCGGATATCGGATGTTATAAAATCGAGTCTTAGGGTTTCTTCGGGTTTCAAAGTCGGTTTCCAGAGTAAAATTTTACGGAGATCGGGCTCGCTTTGTTGTTTTTCAGAGGGGATATTTAATTGTGCATCCGGCTGAATGACATCCAGATTGAATTTAATCAGATCTTCCGATTCCGCAATTCGTGAGAAATTGGATTTTGAGGTGAAAATAGCCACAACCCCGGGGAAGGCCAGATCACCATAAAACCGTTCATTCAGGCAAATCTCCACCCGGTCGATATCTTTTGATCCAAGATTTTTAATTATTCCAAGATCATGAACCGGGATGCCATCGAGTAGCAATAATGGGGGGTCTTCAAAATAGGTATGAAGTGCAGTGTTAAAGACCTGTAAAGATGGAATCCGGTTATAGGCTCTGAATTTGATCCCCGGCAAAAGTTCGCGCGAGATCTCGGTAAAATCGGGCAGATCGATAAATGGATGCGGATCTACCACCGCTGACGGAACTCCGTAAAAAGGATAACGGTCTGTTTTAGGTCTCGACCCGGGTTGGATGGTAATCTCCTGCTGACTAAATATCTTGCGGAAGGTCACTGCATCGGTATTTGTTCCGGCGATCTTCCTGATTTCAGGTGGAATAGTCCAGTATTCGAAAGAGGAAACGCCCCCGGGAATACTATCGGGATGATTCAGCACAATTTTGAGCAGCCGTTTTCTTTCGGGATCGAGTCCCTGGATCACTACCGGTATTTTCCCGTAATACTGGTCGAATTGGAAACTAAAATGGCCATCAGCTCCGGTCCTGTAAAAGTTGAACCTGGGTATTGAGTCAGGAATCGAGAGGAGAACGATCCCATTTTTAAAGGGTTCTCCGGTTTTCAGATCCTGAATAAACCCTTCCAGAATCACCCCATCTTTTTCAACCATCTGATTTTCCATGGATTTCATGTTTATGAGAAAGCTTCCCGGGTTGTAACCGGAGGTTGTTTCAGCAATACTGATTGCGAGATTCCCCTTTATCCGGGAGCGCAAGCTATCCGGTAAATGAATCGTTATCGGGGTATTACTTCTGGTTGGTCTGGGTTTGTTTATTCCTTCAATTTGCAGGTCATCCATCCGCTTTTCCATGGTGGCCCGGGTTTTTGTGGCATGCAAGACCGTACCACTTTCCGGAATGCCGGTAAACCGGTTGAAAATGAATATCTCGTTGAAAGTTAAGGTGGGATTATTCCGTGTTGAAGTGCAAAGCAAATAGCAACCGGTACTCAGGGAATCAGGCAGGTATATAAATCCATCTGCTTGATTGTCAGTTGTTTTTAGATTTATTTCAGTGATTTTTTTTCTGTTGGTATTGCTAAGGCTAACATGCACAATTCCAGATGGTTCATCTGCAGGGGCAAATAACTTGAGCAAAAGGGTCTCTCCGCTGCTATACTGATCCCGGTCAGTAAAGAGGGAGAAAAACTTTCTTTCCTGGGATTTGCCTCCAACGGCAACAAAGAGTAATAACCAAATAATTAGTTGTCTTTTCACGTTAAAATCTTTGTTTTTAATTTACTGAAAGCTGTTGTTGATTAGATTGATAGTGAATTTGTTATCCTGATTAATCTTCCCACCAGGAAGGAGGGAACACCACTGGTTTTGATTTCTTTGCCCGAATTATTCCATTTACAGGGATATCCGGAAACTGGTATAATTGTCTGAGCGTGATGGCACTGGTTGGCGCCGAAAGATTAAAATAATAGCGAATCTGCTGGCAGGAGTTCAGGTCGAAATAGCCGTATACGATCTTTGAAGAATCGGTTATGCACTTTATATTTCCATAGACTTGGGTCTGAATCGGATCGAAAAGACTACCCGTTGCAGCAAATTGACTGTTCAGTTGCTGGTGATAATTGTAAGATCCGGCCGTAGTGCCGTACTGTTCAAAAATTAATATCCAACCCTGGGAAACCAGGGTGTCAGAGTAGAGGTAATCCAGTGAATTATAAGAAACTGTCAATAGGGGTTGTTTTACAAGATTACCTGACTGACTAAAATCCGGATTGCCAGCGAGAATAAACTGATCATTTGGAGTATAGGAATACCAGCCATAGGCACTGGGATATTCCTGTCCCTTGATTGAATCCCAGGTCCATTCCAGAACCGATCTTGCATCAAACCGGTAATGGGATAAGGAATTCGAAACGGGAAGATCAACATCGATTTCACGCAAATCCTTCAAAACAGCCTCAGGTACAGTTCCTCCATTATTGACATAGACCTTTTGAACCACATCAGTCGTGTAGAATTTTGTAATGGTTGGCAGAGGTGGCATGGTAACAACTTCAGATTCATAGATATCCGGTGATACAGTAATTCTAAGCTTATAACTATTCCCGGTCACCGGGGCTGAATTAAAGACATAAAGTCCTGTAGTACTTTCGGTTGCCTTAATCGTCGCTCCTCCGGTCTCAATAAGCTGGACCGTTGCACCTGATACCTCGGGAAGAGCGACCTGGTCATTAAAAGCGCGGGTTCTGGTCAGATGAACAGAATTTCTGGTAAGATCATTGGTAATCAGCGCTTCAACAACAAGTTGTCCGGAGACATGGTCAATAGCTGGCTGGTAGATCTGTTCGCACGAAACGAAAAGAACCAGGAGTAGTAACAAATATTTCAGTTCGTTTTGCATCAGAATTTAAAATTATAAGTGATCGATGGAACCGGAACCCCAATAATTGACAAGGTGTAAAGGTTATAACTGCTCTGAGAATTATCCTGAATGGATGACCCTTTCTGATAAAATACCGAGTATGGATTCTTACGACCGTAAAGGTTGTAAATTGAAAAGGTCCAGCTCCCCTTCCACATCCGTTTTTTCCGAAGGTTTTCGTCAAAGGTTATGCTGACATCCAGCCGGTTATAATCGGGCATCCGGTATTTATTTCTGTCGGAAAAGACGACCACCTGATAGTCCCCATACGTGTATTTCTGCTCAGGCAAGGTAATTGGTCTGCCCGATGAATAGACGAAATCTCCCGAAAAGCGCCACCTCCGACTGATTTTATAATTCATAACCGCCGACAGATCGTGCGGTTTATCGTAAACTGAGGGGTAATAAGCTCCCCTGTTAATTTTTTCATCGGCATACGGCCCGTCTGCTTTTTGAAATGCCCTGGAATAGGTGTAGCTGACCCAGCCGGTTAACCGTCCTGCATTCTTTTTGGCATAGAGTTCAAGACCATAGGCATAACCTTGGGCTTGCAGCAAATCCGATTCAATATATTTGTTCATCAGAATCTGGGCTCCGTTTTTGTAGTCCAGAATATTCTGTAATTTTTTATAATAGACCTCTGCCGAGGCTTCAAAGGGTGCATTTGAAGGATTCTTGAAGAATCCCAGTGCGATCTGATCGTTAATCAGTGGCGCCAGATTTTGATCGGCCGATTTCCAGTAATCGGATGGGGTGATTACGGTTGTATTCGATATCTGACTGACGAACTGGTGAATACGCTGATAGCTTAACCGGATGGATCCTCCATCTTCGAGATTATATTTCAGGGCCAGACGAGGCTCCAGTCCCTGGTAGGATTTTATATTGGCACCTGATTTATAGCTGGTTGAATCAATAATCGAGCTCCTGCTTTTTGAAACCCCGGATGCATAATCGTAAACCATTCCCGGTCCGTAGTCCATATAATTTGAAAAGCGCACACCGGCATTAAGGGTCAGCTTTTCGTTCAGACTCAAATCATCGTTTGCAAACAAGGCCATTTCAGCCGACTGTTCATGCCGCATCGCGGATGAGATTTCATTTGATAGGGTTTGTGTCGGAGAGATCTGTCCAGGATTAATCCAATATCCAATGGCCTGAAATCCGGCATTGATCCGGTGCTTTTCATTCGGGAAAAGCGAAAGCGCATATTTAAGACTTCCGTACTGAACATTCGACTTCAGCGTGTAATCATTTTCGGTCAGAACCGGGTCCTTCTGATCTACTTTCACTGCATATTTCGAGTAGGCGATGGTTAAATTGGAGACTATTTTTTCAGAGAAATTCAATTTCCAGTTCAACGAACCTAGTGTATTCCCGTAGTTATAAAGGGTGCTGGTATTCAGATTAAAAACATCCCCGCTCAGATAGCCGGTCAGTTTAAGATGATTTTTAGGGCCAATTTCAAAATTTGCAGTCCCGTTAATATCGTAAAAATGGGCCACACTATTCATAAAGGTCGGATTCTTGGTTTGCTGGAGCAGCCAGTCGGAATAAGTGCTTCTACCGCCGATCATAAAAGTGCTTTTTTTCTTTTTAACGAAGGGACCCTCAATAGTCAGTCGGCTATTAATGAGACCAATGCCTCCGTTCATGCGAAGATTCTTATCGCTACCGTCTTTAAGTTGGACATCCATTACCGAGGAGATCCGCTCTCCGTAGGAGGCTGGAATTCCCCCCTTAAAGAGTGCCACATCTTCGATGGCATCCGGATTGACCATCGAAAGGAATCCGAATAAATGGGTGGTATTGAAAACCGGAGATCCATTCAATAAAACAAGGTTTTGATCGGTGTTGCCGCCCCTGACATTGAATCCGGATGACATCTCCCCGACACTTTGAACTCCCGGCATCATTACCATACTTTTGATCAGGTCAGCCTCGCCCATCAGTACAGGAAGCTCTTTTATGGTCACCGCAGACATTTTTATCATACTCATCTGAGCCTTCGAAGCTTTGGAATTTTCTCCGACCACCGTTACTTCACCAATCTTGTGGGTCTCCTCAAACAGATCGAAATCGGCATTTCCATCCTGGATCAGCTCTATCTTCTGAACCTGATCCTCAAAACTCAGGAAGGATACCTTCAGATGCATCTCGCCAGTTGGAATCTCAATCGAATATCTCCCTTTTGAATTGGTGGCTACCCCCACTTTGGTTTCAGGAACATAAACCACCGCACCTGCAAGAGGTTCTCCTGTTTTGCCGTCAAATACCCTGCCATGCAGTTTTGCCCGCTGAAAACGCCCCTGGTTCAAGGGATCGCCAATAACAAGTACTTGCGATTTATCACTTCCGGTTTCGGTACGCCCGTCTGCCTTGCCCGGATAAATAACTACTGAATTTCCCTGAAAAAACTTAAAATTTAAATCTTTTCCTCTAAAGGCCTGATTCAGAGCTTGAATCAGTGGAACATCCTTGAAGGTGCCGGTTATTTCTGCCGATTTAACCCACTCCTCCTTATAAAAGAACTGGATCCCAACCGTTTGTTTGAGTGAGTTTAGGAACTCTGGAAGGGGGGTTTTGTCAAAACTCCCGCTAATTTTCATCTCCTGTATCTCTTGTGATCGCCCCTGCTGGTTAAAAAAAAGAATTGCTATAATCAGAAAAACAGCTTTATACAAATGTAATAATTGGAAATCCTTCACAATTGATGGTTGTCTTGAGGATGGAAAAATAAGGAAATATTGTTAAGTAAAAGTAGTAAAATATTAGGAGTACTGAACCTTTGGTTAAGAAACAATAAAATATTTATCTGCATTATTAGGATTGACAAGCAATCGTTTAGTTGTGCTTTTGTAGCAAATATCACGCCAATCGAGGCAGTTCCATTCCCGTAATTTTCCGGTACAGATTGAGTGCAAAAAGGTCTGTCATTCCTGCTACAAAATCGACCACCGACTGAATCTTGCCATACATGGTCTGAT
>Ga0364867_10062_pt2 | contig 70652 bp, 68 predicted proteins | sample ExccelAu500001D4_3_FD_206915 | JGI IMG/M metagenome (GOLD analysis project Ga0364867, IMG submission 206915) | Enriched cells from Trout Bog Lake Hypolimnion, Wisconsin, USA - BchlTB.Aug13.5000.01.D4 | ecosystem: Environmental > Aquatic > Freshwater > Lake > Hypolimnion/Profundal zone | place... | reverse complement strand
AGCCCAAGCCTACAAAATAACTCCAGCGATGCTTCGCTTCAATAGTGTGAAACTCTCGCATAGAAATTGCCCATGCAGTCATAGCCAATAGATGGACGGAAGCATAAAGACGATGATTGCGATCATCTTTATGAAATTGGGGAAAGAGCGTAACGGTCATCGTCACAAATCGAGTGGCTGTCAGCGTTACAGCCAAAGCAATCGCTACAAATGAGGAGCCAGAAACCGCCATTTCTAATAAGACTACCTGTCCAGGTAAGGCAAACATAAAAATGCTGGTGAAGCTTGTAAACCAAATATCCAAACCATTGGTTCTGCCCATCGCCCCAAAACCGACCATACCAGCAAAAAGCACAATTGCCGGAGCGCCAGCGCCGTCACGAATACCAGACCAAAAGGCATCTTTACGATCATGGAAGCGTTGACCTGCCATCCCCTGCATGGGATGGTTATCTACCTCTGAATGAGCGCTCTTGGGTAATGACATGGGTGGATTGTAGAAGCAAGAAGGGATTTTTGCTTAAGCAGACTCCAGCCCTAAAGCCCAGAGAATATGCTCAGCAACTAAAGCATCCGCTTCAGATAAGGCAGCGCTTAATGCAATGCGCATCAGATCTTTATCTTCATGAGTTACTTCAGCCGACACTAGCGCGTTACCAAGAGCTACAGCCAAATTACGGCGCCATCTTACATATCCAATGCGACGAATGGCACTCCCCGCATGTCGCTGATCAAATTCACTTTCAGTCCAGGACCAAAGTTGTAAAAGTGTGGCCTTACCTAAACCATGACGCTCTACAAAATCTGGCAACTCGGACCGTTTAGCAAATTTATTCCAGGGACAGATGAGCTGACAGTCATCGCAGCCATAAACACGATTGCCTATTGCCCTTCGAAACTCTACAGGAATCTCTTCGGTATTTTCAATCGTCAAATAAGAAATACAACGGCGCGCGTCTAATTGATAGGGCGCAGTAATGGCCTGAGTTGGACAAATATCAATACAAGATTGGCACGTTCCGCAATGTCCCTCTTCTTCTTGGTCAACCATTAAAGGCACATCAACCAAAATCTCCCCCAAGAAGAAAGTCGAGCCAGCTTCGCGATTGAGTAAGAGCGTATGCTTGCCACGCCAACCAAGACCAGCCTTTCGAGCTAACTCCACCTCCATCAAGGGTGCGGAGTCTGTAAAAACGCGATAACCAAAAGTACCAATTTTTTCTTCAATCGCTTTTGCAAAATCTTGCATACGATTGCGCAATACCTTGTGATAGTCACGCCCTCTGGCATACATAGAGACCACCGCTTGTGATGGCTGAGCCAAACGTTGCCATTCACGGTCAAATTCGATTTCTGGCGGCAAGTAATTCATCTTTACGCAAATTACCCTCAGGGTGCCAGGCAAAAGCAATTGAGGGTCTGAGCGTAATTTTGCATGCCGACTCATATATTCCATTTGGCCATGTAGGCCTGCTGCCAGCCACTCTTGCAGCCGCTCTGGAGCCCTGCCCAAATCGGTATCGGTTACACGCAGGCCGTCAAATCCAAAATTTCGCGCCTGCTTTCCCAGCCAATCTCGAAGATCAGACGGGTCTAATGCAGGAAGATTTGAGGCAATAGGCATAGGAATACAGAATGTACCGCAATAATTGAATAAACTAGGGGTAACTTAAAAAGAGCTACAAGCTAAAGCGCAGATCATTGGAACCCACACAATCTCAAACTCAATATCCATCCGTTACTCGATATTGTAGGCAGGAAGCAGAAACCGCTGCACTTGCTAGAAATATTGGGCGAAGTTTAGAGGCTTATTTTGCAGTTAACCCACAAGCACATCTGAACCTATCCTTAGTAGGTGACTTGGGCGCCGGTAAAACGACCTTCGCGCGCCATTTAATTCAAGGCATGGGCTATGCCGGAAGAGTAAAGAGTCCAACCTATACATTGTGCGAGCCCTACCCCTTTGTCGTTGACAGCCAAGATCAATCTATTTATCTAACGGCTCATCATTTTGATTTGTATCGAATGCGTGATCCATCGGAATGGCAAGAAGCAGGGTTTGCCGAGCACTTTGATGCACCAGGTTTTTGCTTGGTTGAGTGGCCTGAAAAAGCGGAAGGAACACTCCCTACTTTTGATTTAGCAATCCATCTAGCTGCTGGTAAAGAAGAAACTGAACGCACAGTCAACATCGAGAGCCTTTCAAAGCTAGGCAATGCGATCATCAATAAGCTAGATAATTAGCCTCATGAGTAAGCGCCCTCAAAAACCAAACCTCTCCAGAAGAAAGTATTTAAAGACTTCAGCGAAGTTACTGGGCTTTGTATTGCTCTTAAGTGAAGCAGATATTGCCTGGGGTGCCAAGATATTAGGAGTTCGCATCTGGCCATCGGAGGACTACACACGCGTCACACTAGAGTCCGATACCGCGCTACCAATTACCCAACAAATCCTTACCAACCCTGATCGTCTCGTTGTCGATGTCCAAGGGCTGGAGCTCAATTCCACCCTCAAGGATTTAGTGGCCAAGGTCAAGCCGAACGATCCTTATGTCTCACAAATTCGCGTAGGCCAATTTCAGCCGGGGGTTGTACGTTTAGTTTTTGATCTGAAAGAACCCATTAAGCCTCAGTTATTTACGCTAGACCCGATTGCGGAATATCAATATCGCATGGTCTTTGACCTTTACCCGACCACTCCGCCCGACCCACTCATGGAGTTGGTTAAAAATAGCGCCCGCAAAGAAACCGCCTTAGTAAAGTCCAATGAGGAAATCGATCTCATTGCGCAATTTGCCACACAAAAAGAAAAAGAGGCTCCCAAAGCTCCGGTAGCACAAGCCATTCCAGATACAAAGATACCCATTCCCTCGGTCAAATACAAACGCCTTATTACTATCGCGATTGATGCTGGACATGGGGGAGAGGATCCAGGGGCCATTGGGTCTATGGGATCTAAAGAAAAACATGTAGTGCTTTCAATTGCCAAGCGCTTACGAGACAAAATTGAAGCTGAGTCTTATATGCGCCCCTTCCTTACCAGGGATGGTGACTACTTCGTACCCCTTAATATGCGCGTACAAAAAGCACGTAGCGTACAAGCAGATTTATTTGTATCGATTCATGCGGATGCTTTTATTGAAACCCATGCCAAAGGGGCTTCTGTATTTGCGCTATCCCAAATGGGCGCCAGTAGCACGATGGCCCGCTGGATGGCTAACAAAGAAAACGCTTCGGATTTAATCGGGGGAATTAATATCAAAACGCAAGACAGGCAAATTGCCAATCTTTTGCTTGATATGTCGACAACCGCTCAAATTAAAGACTCCCTGCAAGTAGGTAACTCAATCCTGCGACAAATTGGTGGGTTTGCAGCCCTACACAAGGGAAAAGTGGAACAAGCAAGCTTTGCAGTCCTCAAAGCACCTGATATTCCATCCATCCTTGTGGAAACGGCTTTTATTAGCAATCCTCAGGAAGAAGCTAGGCTGAATGATGATGCCTATCAAGATCGAATTGCCCAGGCCATTTTGAACGGGATTCAGGATTATTTCTCGAAAAATCCACCCGTCTCAAGACGCGCTAATACCTAACGTACTTGTAAATACAAGGCTCACAGGTCGACCTTGGCAGACATGAGGAGTTGTCTCAAAGTTCTTGCTATAATTTCTGTCTTACTGGGTCGGTAGCTCAGTCGGTAGAGCAGCGGACTTTTAATCCGTTGGTCGCGAGTTCGAATCTCGCCCGACCCACCAGTGTTTCACCATAAGCCCACTTAACCGTGGGCTTTTGTTTTTGGTGGCGCACTCACTACACATTTTCGGTCGTATTTTTAGTGTGGTCTTGCTAAATTGTTTTTAACGTAAAGCATTTTGCTCAAGCGTACAAAACACTAAAAAGACAATGACCGACCGTAAAGACACTACCCATGTATTAATTGCACGAAATTTAACGCTCTATCGGCGACCACGAAGCAGCGTCTGGCAATGCAAGTACAAAACCGAGGGTCGTTGGCGACGTGCCACAACGCATGAACGGGATTTTGAGAGTGCCAAAAACCGTGCATACGACATCTTGATCGAAGCCAAGGTACGAATCAAACTCAATGTAGTACCGTTTACACGTAAGTTCAAGGACGTAGCCACCCAAGCCATAGTGCGTATTGATAAAGAGCTACAAGACGATTACGGCAAGGTGATTTACAAAGAGTACAAGGTAGCGATCAACAAGTACATGATCCCATTTCTAGGTAACTACAACGTGGACAGTATCGGTCCAGTTCAGCTTGAAGAGTTTGACCAGTTCCGCATTAAGAAAATGGGTCGTGTCCCAAAACTCAGTACATTGCAAACCCATAACGCAGCCATGAACCGTATATTTGATGAAGCGGAATTGCGTGGCTACTTAAAGGCAATCAACAGACCCAAACTGGTAGCCAAGGCCAAGAAAGGTGGAAGACGTGCAGGCTTTAACTTAGAGGAAGTACGTGCAGTTAAGCAGAACTTTGATGCATGGATCGAACGTGGCAGAGCCGATTGTGTAGCAGTACGCAGCTTATTGCGGGATTACGTCCATGTATTAATGGACACTGGCGCAAGGCCCGGCAAAGAACTACTGGATATGCGCTGGACACAAATTGAGTTACAAACTATGGCAAATGATGATCCCGTGGTGATTCTTAAAATACAAACCGGTAAGACTGGTAAGCGCAGCGCAATTGGACGTACTCCCACGTTATTAGCACTTGATGCACTAGCTAAACGCAATCACGCCAGCACAGTCGCAGAGCTGATCCACAGCAGCAACAAAGCACACATCTTTCGGTTTGCGGAGTACTTAAACGAAGATCAATTGCTTGCTAGTCAAACACCTCAATTGCTACCACCCACCAGCTTTAGCAAGCTGTTTAACACGTACCTTGATGATCACAACTTATTGCTAGACCCCATTACCAATCAAAAGCGTGTCTTGTATAGTCTGCGTCATACATATGCAACCATGGCACTCACATACGATCACGTGGAAGTGCATACGCTAGCCAAACAGATGGGTACCAGTATTGCCATGATCGAGAAGCATTACAGCCACTTGGACGTGATCAAAGCTGTACATCAGTTACAGGGTACTGAGAGTAGATTGCTTTTGGAAGCTGTGGGTGAAATTGATCAGCGTTATGTTTTCGATAACAATCAAGAACTGGCAGTATCTACGTAAAATGCGAGCAAGTATCAGAACTATGTCTGCACTGTGTTCAGGCAATCTAAGTAGTTACGTATATGAACTTGCAGAAAAAGTGCTCTGCTGCGCCGGTCGCTAGATCTTGAGATGCATATAGCGTGGGTATAGGGGTAGAAAAACCATGCAAAAAGCGTAAGTACCCCAATACAAAAAACTGCGCTACAAATTTTTTTAGGATGCAGGCTGATTTTTGTCCAGATCATTTGGCGTGGGTAGCTTGCTATTAATGGGGTTAAGTACTGACGTTGGCAAAGGCTTAAGGCTACTGGGTAGCTTAGCCGCTTGGGATGCAGGTTTAACTTGGGGTGCTGCAACTGGTATGGGTGCTTTTTGGGGTGAGATCGCTGGCAACTGCGCTATAGGCGCAATGGGTGCAGCAGGCTTTTTAACAAAGTGATTGGGTTTGACTTTGGGTCCGGCGGTCGTGTGATGCTTCTTAGCAGCCGATTGCGCCTCCTTGGCTTTACCTTGTGCCGCAATCGCGCTAAACGTGCAATCGTAAATCTTACGTAATAAATCTAACTGCGCCTGTGCATCGCTAGCAAACTCAATTAATCTCATCTTCATTCCCCATAAAGTAATTCCTTATATTTATGGGGAATGCAACTTAGCTAGCTCATTTGTTGTGGCAAATGGACTAAGTTTTCAGCGCCATATTGACCCTTCAATAAAAAGATTGCGTCCGACACGCTGTTAGCGCATACCCTTGTTTGCACCACATAGCCATTAGCACGAACATAAGCTGTATAAGTGTTCATTTTTTTGACCTCTATTTGTCTAGTTATTAAGTGACAATTGACCAGCGTAATTGCTGGTCAATTCCAAAATCATTTACCGAAATTGCTACGTAGCGCACCACTAACTACATTGATCTGAGTATCGTAAGCACCCTGCTCTACTGCATGTTTGATAGCTTCTAGCGCAGTTAACAATTCCTCTCCTGTAGCCACTTCGCAAGCTGCTTTGCCTTTAGCTAATTCAATCGTTTTATTGCCATAGCGCACGTTAAAAACCACTTTTCCGGCTTCGCTTACCCACCACCAACGTTTGATGCGCTTAGTAACTTCAATATTTTTACTATTGCCATCCATATCGCGCACGGTTTTATAGCGTGTGGGGCTGTAGGTCTTGCCTTCTGCAAGTGCCTTAGCTAACTGGATTTGCTGCCAAATAGCATTACTTAACTTATTCCTGCGTAGCTGTATTGGCGCGATCTGCGCCGGTCTTGTTGCAGTAACAAACTTCAAAGCATTTAATGCACTCATTTTTATCTCCATCCGTATTGGGAGCATTCACGATAGCAATGACAATTACAGACGTCGACCAGATTTAACCAAGAACTTCTCTGGCAAATATAAATATTCCATGAATAAGCAGCAAAACATTACATGGAACTAAATACCAATATGAAGAACAAAGAGAGAAACAGCAATTACTGGCTAAAGGCCAATGGAATAAACCCCAAAATGCTTCTGGCTGAAAGGTTAGATTTACTACAGGCTCAAAAGATCGCACACAATTTACTAAAAGATCACACTAAGCTACTGGGTCAGAACGAAGCAGCATCACTTAACAACTTCTTGCTAGCCATGAATAATGGCAAAAAGCGCAAGAAACTTACAAAGAATGCTTGCTACAAGGTGATGAATATAGGCACAGCAGTAAATCGGAAGTTATTTTCCACATATCGAAAAAGCAAGGCTTAATCAGTAAGGCGAATACAAGCAATACACACGAAGATAAATCACTGCGCTAAAAAGGATAAAAACGCGGGTTGGAATATGACGGCTAATGACCCCGCACTTGGCATAACTGCTCTAGAGGTTATGCAATACAAGGGGCCGCAGGATCCCACTAGGCAAACCAATGCCAAAGTGGGTTGGAAGTTTTAATAAATCAGTCTTCCGAGTTAAACATCCTTCTAGAGTCGTGTTGCAAAGGTGAGGCTATACCAATGACATACGAGCGGCGACTGTGGATTATTTGTTTTTTTACAAATCTCCATAGCCGTCGTTTGACTGCAGGATCGGTTGCCCAATAGACGAATTAAAAATGTGCAAAGCGATAGCGTATGCACGGGTGAACGTAGTTCAACCTTAATTACTTCTTATCACTTCATTAAAAATTGCTTATAAACTCCCCTGAGTTCATCCATTATTTCGTCTGCATTATCTGCTGTAATGCGTTTACAGAGCTGGTCATGTAGTGCCATTTCACCCCGAGTATTGATGCAGTAAAAAATGCAGCCAGAATACAGCTCACATGCTTTAGCGGCTAGTTCAGGGGTGTAATACGGGACATTAACGCAATAGGGATATTTGACTTTCTCAAAGAACTTGATCAGGGAATTTAACTGGCTAAAACTTTTAGTGCGAAATTGCTGGTACCCACGATATCCAAATACATCTTTTAGCCCAGTTAATTCTTGCTGCGCGAAGATGTATAGATTTTTTGGATAAGCATCAGTTGCTGGCACAGCAGCAATAGGCTGTGGTTCAACCACTTCAAACAACGCTGCTGCAGCCGGATCAATCTTGCCTTTTTTCTTCGCCATGTGTATCCCAAGTTCACGTGTAATTAACAAATATAAAGTTCCACACAAGATATTACATTTAAGCAGTGATTGGCGCTAACTCATTGAGATCATTGGATCTTTTGCACTAAATAAATGCGGCCAAATATGGCATCGACTTTTCGATATAAGGCTATAGGCTTATTACTACGAAAACCATACATTTAAGGGCAAAATGACTAAAAAAGCAAAAACACTCACAGCACAAGATCTCAAAAGATTGCTGAACTACATTAGCACCACCAAACACAGCGCACGTAATCGAGCCATCATCATGTTGATGTACAACACAGGCATGAGAGTTGGGGAAGCTGCTAGCTTGCGCTGTGAAGATGTTGTGGATGAGCTGGGTAATGTAAAACGTGAAATCCAGTTACGTCCAGATCAAACGAAGGGTAGCTATGCACGTACAGTATTTGTAAATGATCGCCTGTATAAGGAGCTTAATAACTACATTTCAGCAGTACCCATCACTAATCCGCATAACAAACTGTTTTACAGTCAAAAGAAGTCCAGCGATGGCTTTACGGCCAATACACTCTGTCAGTACTACTATTTTTTATTTAAGGGAGCTTGCATTGATGGCGCTAGCTCACATAGCCCACGCAGATCATTCATTACAGAGTTGGCATCCAAGGGAATCGGAGTGCGTATCCTAGCCAGCCTTGCTGGTCATCGCAGTATCCAGACTACGCAAGAGTACATTGACGTGAACGACCAACAGAAACGACATGCAGTCGAACTCTTAAATTAAGTCATCATCGGGTAGCTTTAGTAGCTCCTTCAGCTTAGAGCTACCAGCTGGTAATGCCATCTCCCGATCCTCATATATCAAATTACACAATGCTTGCCGCACTACACCCAGCTTAACATCACGAATGGTTCTTGTGCTTATGCCGGCTCTATTCTTGGGACTGCGCGAAGTAATGACCCGTGGTATCGAATCTGTATCAATGCTGGTATCGTTGTGCTCACTAGACTCAACATCACGATCAAACCAGATTTGCAAACTGCTATCAATATAAAAAATCTCTTGCAATCGCTCCAGCGCATCTTCAAATTTACTTTCGGATTTGTTATTAAACTTTTTAGCTTGTGCACCCTTGCCATTTAAGCTGTAGTGCTCACTGCGATTAAAGTAAAAATCTGCTTTAGCAACTATTGCTTCGTAGTCTTGCACTAACTTGGGCTTATCTTTATAGATATTTCGGTGATCTTGTTCACGTTGCCATTCCGCATCGATCATGGCAAATTCATCTGCACTTAACCATGTTTGTAATTTTCGATTCTGAACGTGCAGATCACTCTCCAAATCCGAAATCATTTCCTGTAGCTTGTTAGCTCTTTTTTGCTCAGCAGCACTTAGTTCGCGCTTGATCTTGTTTGCTGCCAGTAGATCCGCAACTGCCTTACGTGTTGTTACAGCAGCCTCAATTGCTTGTTTTTGATACTCAAAGACGGGTTTTTGCGATCTTTTTGTTCTAGTTGCCATTATCGAATTCCGAAATCATTATCGAAAATCAAGACGCTAATTAAGCAGCTCTTGCTAAAGTGCACACTTTTATTGCGTCTATTAAAACCCTATTCTGCTTGTTTTAATGCAAATATGCACGATTTTTTATCGTCTATTTCTTAAATTTTGCAAAAAAGCATCCATTTCAATACTCGGAGAACAAATAGACGTAAAAAAACTGTGCAATTATTTTGTAAATTGATTTTAATCAATTAGTTAAGCTATTAAATTAAACGGATATATTATTGATGAAAATATACCTATAGTATTGGTCACAGCATTATGTGATGCTAATTTCTATGAATTGTGAGTTCGATAAATTGATTAAATTTTTAATAGCGTTGCTATTAAGCACTATGTTTCAAATAAATGCATATGCTGTTGACGCGGGTACTGCCGGACCATTTCATGCAACAAGTTTAAATTCGTCTGGAACTTCTGACACTATCGTTGGTAATGCAACCGGTACTACGAACATTAATGGTGCGTCAGTAAATGCAAACACTCAATCTGGAACCAGTTATGGCGCAAGCACTGTTGCCCCAACGGATATTTTTACTGGAGCAAGCACACAATCTGGCGGTACGTATAGCGAAAATAGTTATATCAACACTACTCAATCTGCAATAGATATAGCATCGAGTGGTAGAGTAACAATGGCATCTGCAGTAGTAGCACCTAGTGGAAACATAAACGGCACAAGTTTAGTAACAGTTACACCGACTTCTGCAACTATTGTCTCATCAGGCAATAGTTCATATACAGCAATGGGGTGGGGTCCGACTGGGGCATCCTCGATAAGTGACTACACCAATTACATTCAAGCAAACTCAAGTGGGGTTGCAATTGCAAGTGCAACAGCATTAACCCTTAACGCTACAACCACCACCATTACATCAACCACCAATAATCTTGTTGGTACAACCAATATCAACACGACAGGCAACGCAAGTACATCGATTGGTAATGTAGGAACGGGCTCTGTATCCTTAACATCGGGAACCAACTCTCTGGTAGTAAGTAACTCAGGCGCCGCGATTACTGGGCCTGTAGCGATATCAGGCAATACATCTGTTGGCGGAACTTTATCGGTAGTGGGTGCAACAACTACGAATGGCATCACCAATACAGGTTCATTTCAGAGCATAGGTAATGCAACCATTGGATCAGGATCAGCATCATCTATAACATTAGGAAATTCGACAGGCAACTCAACAATTAGCATGAATGGGAATCAAATTCATAATGTTGCGAACGGTACGGCGGCAACAGATGCGGTTAACTATAGTCAATTATCATCTGTTACAAATAGTATAAGCTCGTTAAATAATTCTGTTAATAATCTGAGTAACCAATTACAACAATCTCAAACTCAATATAGAAGTGGTATTGCAGGTGTAGCCGCAATGAATGGCATTGGTGCATTAAACGGAAATCAAAAGGTTAACTTTGGAATTGGTGTCGGAGGTTTTGCGGGTCAAGCGGGAATAGCTGCGGGTGGTAATGTCAGAATTACTGACAGCACAACATTTAAAGCATCGGTAGCACAAACAAATCAAAACACGGTTGTAAGTGGAGGCCTAACAATTGGCTTCTAATATAAAATTTAAAGCTCTTGCTACTTTACTCCTTTCCGTTGGATCGCTAGCGATTGCTCAGTCGAATGATGCCAAGAAGCCTCAGATGCAGTTTCTTGGTGCTTTCGATGCCGGGCAACCAAATGTGAGCATTATCAAATTACTTGATCCAACCGATGACGTGCTATGTTACGTTCTTATGCCCGATAACGCCTCCAGAAAACAGGTTGATAAAGCTAAGTGGGTGTATGAAGCAAATGCAGTTGGGTCTATCAGCTGTCTAAAAGTCAAATTGGCAGTTACACCAATACAAGACTCAAATACCAAGAGATAGCCAAACACACCCTCTCTGCGGTGTAGGCCTCCTCAAGGTCGACAAGCGCCTTATTGCTAAATTTCCCCGGCGATATCTCAAATAGACCAAATGAAGCGTGGGGGAAATTTATATTACCCCCCTTTTTTTTGCTCGGATGTAGGGGTAATTGATTTGCATTAGCGATACCAGAAATACTTTCACTATGTCTGGTATCGAACAATCATTATGGAAATCAATAAAGTACATTGAGGTTGCGGGTCTCACTGAAAGGAATTCCAAATGCTAAGAACCATTATTTTAGTAGTCTTAATTCTGATGTTATTAGGCGCTATACCAATATGGCCTTACAGCATGAATTGGGGATATGCACCGAGTGGTGGATTAGGCTTGCTGTTCTTGATTCTGGTCATCCTGTTGTTCACGGGCAGAATTTAAGATTAACTAAGGCATATGGGTTAAATCTGCCTTAGTTGTAAGCCGGTATTTATTCCCATGGTAATCGTGCAAAATATTTTCACCATGCATTACCACCCTTTTTGGGTGGTTTTTTATTATCTGTAGGTGGCTGATTTGTTTCTGAAGCGGCCATTAGCGAAGATGCAATTTATACGTATTAATAACGTGCACGATTTTTTTCAGCGTGGGGGCACACCTCCAGACACAATGATCTAGGCATCCGTGATGGAAGGCGGTACGGCTGCGGTCGACACTTTTAATCCGTTGGTCGCGAGTTCGAATCTCGCCCGACCCACCAGTAATACAAAGGGATCACAGAAATGTGGTCCCTTTTCTTTTGGTTTCGGGAAATGTAGTGACTACTCGGAAACAATAAGAGATCTATTGGGCCGTAATAGGTCGGGATGACCTACGCTAGGTGACTGTGAGTATCTCTATACGCAATAGTTATCGGTTTAACCGACATTAAAGATGACGTTAGCGAGGGACTGCAAGACCCATAAGAAACTCTTGGCACACGAAAAAATCCTCAATTTCGATAGGTAAGCGTAACCCAAGCGAAGCTATATATATTACAAATAGCTAAGGCCCTCATTACACTGAGACCAAAAAAGGTCTCTCTAAGTAATGATTCTAATTGACTGATATTAAATGTCGTCGCTATACATTTTTTACAAAAAAAGTGATTTACTGATTCGGGACTCTATAACGAGCGTAAATCAAGGTGGTTATTCACAACCGTTTTACCGTAATCAAAACTGCTATGCATATAGGGCATTCCAGATACAAGGGCGACCCAAAGAGCATCACGTCAATGAACCGCGTACCCAAAACCACCTATAGGTGGTTTTGGGCTTAACAAGAAAATATTTTAATTAACAAGTATTGGACTAGATGACTTATCTAGCTTAATGTATTTAATGTCTTTAGCGTTCACATCCATCTTTTTCAAGTCGAACTGATAGACATTCATATTTTCAAACATTTTGACACTATAGGTCATGCTCTTGGTGTCTGCTACAACACTCCACTCGGTAATTTCAACACCCCCAACACCACCACCATAAGGATTAGATGCTGGTAATGTAACAGCGCCAGGAGGAATATCAAAACTTCCTAGGACATGCCATGCAGCGTTATGCATTTGTGCAGTTGTATAAGACTTTGGAACTGAATCCGTTAAAAATACTGCGCGGATAAAGCGACTTGGACTTAGATAGTCGCCAGGTAAACCGTGCATTCCACTACCTGAACTAGGAGGAACAAAAGAAGCCCCATTGATTACCAATGCAGGCTTTTCCACTTTGGAAAGATTGGCGTAATTGCCAATGTTATTCAGCTGATCCTTAAATGAAGGATCATTGGTCATGGCACCAGTGGGATTATCAGTCACAACTAACTCTCCTTTTAGGTACTCAACTACAACGCTTTTGCCAGCAGCATCATGAAAACCGTAATGTTGTGTGGGGACTTGATTGCCAAAAGAAGGAACTGGTACGCCACTTACCTTAATTTTCTGCAAACCCGCTTTAATTTCATCTACGGATGCAAAGTTTGTCAGCACATAGGTAACCACTTGAGCAGAGCTGATGCTATTGCCAGCCTCTGCAAGTGTTACCACTTGATACTTGGCGGTATTTGGCGCATTTTGCATGCCGCCGATGAGGCCTTTCTCATTCATACCATCGGAATACTCAGGCATGGATACAGCATTCATACCAGCAACTGCGTACTTGGTCGTCCAAGAAAGGCCGCTACCTACTTTGCCATCAGGGCCAATACCTTGCTTTACAAAATTTCTTGGTATCAGAGTCAACTCAGAATGGAGCGGGAAACCCATCTCCATGCTTCTTCCATAAACAACACCTCCATCGCTACCCTTAAGCATAAAACTAGTACAAGCATTGCTCGACAAGGGAATGAAAGCTAGCGCTGAAGATACCGAGGCTGCAACTACTTTTTTCATTAACTTTTGCTTCATTACGATTCCTTTAAAGATTGAGAGCAAGGCGTAAAAACATCCGCAAAATTAAATCGGCAATTGCGCTGCAAGCGCGCAATTATCGGTAGCAGGTTTGCCAGCGAAACGATCCTTGACCCACTCCCTATAGAAAGGGGCGGATGTGCCTGGGGTTGTAAAGTGAGTTTGCTTTCCTGGAAGCTGTACTCGATCCACGCTTGCACCCAATTTGCACATCTGCTCTTGATAGAGCTTACCCATGATTGGCGGATTAGTTACATCAGCCGTTCCCCAGTAAATAACTACCGGGGCAATTGGTTTGGCAGGAGGGTTGCTACCTTTTATGATTGCATTAACCCACTCCAGCGTATTGATACGATTCACTTTCAATAAGCTCTTATAGCTATCCCCGAAGTTGTAGCTCAAAGTATCAGCACCAGTATGCATACACTTATTGTCGTATATCTCATTCATTGCCTTAACTCCATCATCCATAAATAGATCGGTGAGTTTCAGTTTCGGATTACCTGGTTCAAGACCCCACAACGCCATACTCAGGTGGGCAAAATCAAATACGGTTTTAGAAAACATGTTAATAAAACCATCCATGACTTTTTGTGCTTCAGCCTCATTGGTAGGAGGGCTAGACACCATGGCAGCATTATCATAGGGAGCTAAGCCAATCGCACCCACCAATTCAATTCCATCCGCAGCAGTACCCTTTTGGGCAACATACTCTGGCATGCTTGTTACAGCTAAAACAGCACCACCACCCTGAGACCAACCGTAGAGAGCGGCTTTTTTACCAGCGCCCGTTTCCTTCATTGAACTAGCGGCTCGAACAGAATTTAAAGCATCCTTACCATTGGTATTTGCCAAAGAGTATTGGTGTCTACCGCCACCGCCTAGGCCTTGATAATCAGTTGCAGCAATCACATAACCTTGTGCAATAAACTCTTCAACACTAGGGATACCGTAATCAGTCCAAGAATTGCCCCCAATTAAGAAGTACTCATTAAGTGGAACAACCGGATCTAAGATTTGTGACGGGCCGCAATTTTGCGCAGTACCAGTTGTGCCATGCGCCCACCCCATGATTGGACGCCCTTCTTTAGGGGCTGGTCCAACAGGAGCAACAATTAAGCCAGTAGCAATTGTCTTATTACCAGCAACATCTGAAGAGATGTACGCAATCTTCCAAGCTTGAGCGCCCTTAACGGAAGTTTTAATTTTCTCTTTCTTGACTACCTCACCCAGTTTCCCAGTAGGAGCAATTTTCTGAGCTTCTGCATAGAACTGTGGAACTGGAGGATCGGCAAGCACAGTCGTTGATATGGCACCGAGGCAAGCACCGAACATCAAAATGGGAAGTAGTTTTTTCATAAGATCTCGTATATAAAAATTTAAAGTTTAAAAAATAAACAGCAATGGGACAAACTAGACATGTTTTAAAATATTTCCAGACGACGTATTAACAATTGAAATTCCCTCCAAATTTAATTCGACACTATTTCAAAATTACCATGGTGATGGTCGCACGTCCACCCCAGCCAGATGGGCCTCCGGGAACATTGCTTACGTAATAGATTGGACCAGCGCCGAATGAGATTGGCACCCCGTCAAATACATTTACCTTGGATACACCTAAATACAGTGGATTACCTGTCCGGTGAGTATCGTAGTTATATTGCGCCTCCATATTGGCAGCAATTGACCATGCCTCTTTAGTTGTATAGGTAAGAAAAGGTTCGCCAAATAAATTGTTTTGGGTTCCATAGCTTGGATTACCGCCAACGTTCCATGATTGAAAGCCGAGTAGCCCGTAAGTCCAAGGACCATCACGATTCAGAACAACAGCAGTTACACCAGCACCCGTTTGTTGTGAGCCAAATTTACCGCTATTACCAGAAGGCGATTGAGCATAAGGACCAATACCCCAAATCCATGAAGAATTAGTATTGGGCGCATAAAAAGATTCGAGGGTCACGCTAGCGATGCCATAACCTGAAAATGGGGTACCTGAAGGACCCTGAACACTCGTCTCTCTGGCGCCAGCAATAATAGGACGCAAAATAAATGTATCCCCACCACCCAAGTTAAATGGCGCTACTGGTTGAAATAAGAGCGTCTGCTCTGAGCCGCCCTGGCCCTTACCTACACCACGACTAAATTCATACTGAAGCGGTACAGAAATCATATTAGCGATAGGGTTTGCTAATTTTTTAGCAATATCGACTTTATCGACATCCTTTTCAGGTAAGGACACTGCTCCTTGTTTTACCAGCTCACTCGTTCCTACACGGGCCGGAACTTCCTGTGCAAATCCTGGGGTTGCAAAGGACAAAATTAGAAATGAAATTACTGCAATAGCTAAAGTATGTTTCATATCGGCTTAGAAATTCATTGATCCCGTTATTTGCGGACCTTTGAAGGTGCCCTTAACCAATGTCGAACTACCACTACCCCCATTAAGATCAAAACCAAGGGCACGGTAAGACAATGCTATATCCATAGACTTGGAGATGGCCATCCCAATGCCTAGAGCTCCCTGCCACGTGAGATTATGAGCGCCACCACCAGTTCCAGCATCAGCGTAAAAAGGGATATACCAAGCCGAATCCATGATGCGATAGCGACCCTTAAAGCCGGCAACCGCATCAACTGTATGCAGTGGTACTGCATAGCCGAGCTTATCTGGTCCACCCTCTTGTACAAGCTCAAGAGTAGTAGTGAGACTCATCCAACGCGCACCAAGCAAAGCATCTACGTATACATCATTGTTATTTAATACAGTGTATGTAGCTGCGCCAGTTGCCAATGTCGCCTGCACCGTTCCTTTATCACCCGCCCTGTAATTACTCTTGCTATCAGGTGGCGTGTAGCTAAATGAACCTGATTGCTGAACGGTCGCGGTAGCAAAGTCAGCCAAGAAACCCCATTTACCGTAATGTCCTTCTCCGGCGATCATCGCAGCTGATTTCAAATTACTAATCACATTGTTAGTAGACATGCTTGCATTTTTGATGAGCTTGCCATCATTACTAATGGTGGCAGACGCAGCAGGCGCCCAACCGTATGGAGCAACTGCAAAACGCCATTCTTCAGAAACTTTAGGAATTGGTGTTACCTCTTCATCCGCATAGACTGAGCTCGATAATGCGAATAATGCGCACCCTGTAAATATTGCATTACATAATTTATTTTTCATGAGGCTTTAATGTGGCTAAGTTAATAGGTGCTTAAGGGGCAATAAACATACACAGGTAATTCCAGTAAATTGGCATTTTCTAGTATTGCCTGTGGCGTAGCCAACATTAGCCAACACCTAGAAGACTGCTAACATTGGCCCATGTTTTCATTGCGTCACCTTCTACTTATCCTATTGGCATCGCTGAGCCAGTTTGCTGGTGCCTCATCATCTCCCACGCACTTAAATAGTGCTTATTGGGTAGATGTAACTGGAGAAGCCAATATCCAGAAGGCAGCCAGGGAAGAATACGAATCTTACGAAAACACTTTGCATAAGGGGTATTTGGGGCATCCGATCTGGATCAAGCTCGAGATAGCTGGCACTCAGAGCATTCAGCCTTTAGTACTTCGGGTTCGCCCTTCATTTTTAAGCAAAGTCACCCTCTTTGATCCAGATTCCCAGAAAGATGGTCGCCTTATTCCACAACAAAGTGGGCGCTCAACACCGCTTGATTCCAGCAACTTTCAAACAATTGACTTGGGATTTGTAATCACGGCTTTACCAACAACTCGCTACATCTATTTACGCATAGATACTCCAACAAGCGTCATTGTAGATATCCAAATTTTGCCGCTTAAAGAAGCTTTATATGAAGCGAAGTATCGGACATTGCTATTAATGTTTTATGCTAGCGCGCTTCTGGCAGCAGTTATTTGGGGTGTATTTAATTTTTTTGTGTCCCGTAGGGGTCTATATGGATTGTTTGCCTTGCGTCAAATTTTCTCTACTGCCCATGTCATACTTTTCACTGGCCTTTACCGATATATATCACCAGAGAATCTAGGGGTTGCATTTAATGACGGAATATATAACTTTGTACTAGTAGCCATTATTTTTCCCGTCATATTATTTGATGCTCAACTACTGAAAGAATTTAACGTTCGTCGTCTCTATCGCTTCATACCTCTTGCATTAGCGAGCGTAACGCTTATAGGAATAGCGCTATTAATAGATGGTCGTACAACACAAGCGCTCAAGCTGAGCACTGTAATTAGCTTACTTGCAATGGTTAGCCTGCTTTTACCAGCCTTTGCCGCCAAATCAAATCCCAAAGAACCGCTAAGCAATTTAGCGCTCTGGTTAATACGGGGCGGCTTTACTTTGACGGTTTTAATTGGTTTTACACCAGTTTTAGCACTTCTTGGATTTGATCATGGAAATGCTTCTCTACATCTCATTACTGCGCATGCGGGCATTTCCACAATTCAACTCATGTTGCTGCTTTACATCACATCAAAACAAAGAGAATTTAATCTTCAGCGGATGCTAATTGATGGACAAGTGGCCAAATCAATGCTGGCTCAAGAGACCAAGCAACGGACCGAGAAAGAAAGCTACCTTGCCATGATTGCTCACGAGCTGCGCAATCCCCTTTCGGTAATTAGACTCTTGGCTGGATCGAACCATCATTCCAAAAGTATTCAGCGCGCTGCAACGGACATGCAAAATATCATTGACCGGGTGGTTGAAAGTGAGAAGATTTCTCATCAATCACTAAAGACGCTTCACTCTAGAATTGAAGTCGATTATTTACTATCTGATCTCTTGGCCCGCCAGCCTAAAATTGACCGAATTAAAACAACCCTACTTGCACCCTCCTCCTTTAACTCAGATCATCATTTGATCACCGCAATTATTAATAATTTATTAGATAACGCGATTAAATATAGCGCCGAAAATTCACCCATAGAGCTAAGCATTTCAACCGACACTAATAGCGATAGAACGGGCTTGAATTTCAATGTTAAAAATAGTATTGGAGATGCCGGCCTTCCCGATGAAGCTCAATTATTTAAGAAGTACTATCGAAGTCCCGGAGCGCATCGCCAGATTGGCTCTGGTCTAGGTTTATATCTTGTATCGCAGTGGGCCCAAGCCATCGAGGGGAGCATTACTTATCATCATCACAAAGATCAAAGTGGCCAAAGCTATATTGAATTTAATCTATGGATTCCACAATAAAACCTACCCTAAGCATCGTTGTTATTGAGGATTACGATATCCTCAGAGATGCCATTACTGAGGTACTCCAAAATGAAGGGCATAGTGTCAAAGGCTTTGTAATGGCTGAAGATATCGATGCAGAATGTTTAGGGAGCCCGCCCGATCTTTATGTGATTGATTTAAATCTACCCGGAGAGGATGGTCTTAGCTTAGTCTCTCGCATTCGAAAAAGTCATTCCGATGTTGGCATTATTATCACCTCAGCTCGCACTGACATTAATGACAGAGTTGTAGGCTATGAAAGCGGTGCCAATGTCTACTTACCAAAGCCACTATCATTGCCTGAATTAATTGCCTTAGTTGGTAGCTTTGCAAATCGTATAAAACATAACAGCCAAATCTCCAAGTCTTCAGGACATCTACACCTTTCTACCTCAGAATTTCAGGGGCCAGACAATATCATTCGATTAACAGAGCCAGAAGTTACTCTACTTAGTGCATTTGCACGGGCACCTTCAAATACGCTTGAGCATTGGCAGGTGGCGCAGCACTTAAGTGGCGACACAGACATCAGTAAGGACAACCTTGAAGTTAAAGTAGGTAGACTTCGCAGAAAAATTACGAGCGCAGGCATTGAGAGTCCTGCAATTCAGTCGCTACGCAATCATGGCTACAAATTGTGTTTCAAAGTGATGCTTTCAACACACAAATAAGTTTTACCCAATATCTTAAGTAGCGCCTCTTGACCTTGGACTTAACTGGTCATTCGGGGCCGGCAAATTTTCAATCCACTCAATGCCGCATAGAGCTTGATGGTTTTGAATTAAATGTAGATTGGAGCCTGTCTCTGCCTAGACAGCTCTTTTAATCCGTTGGTCGCGAGTTCGAATCTCGCCCGACCCACCAGTTATAAAAAGCCACCCTACCTCAACCAAGTAAATACAAATAGAGGGCAGTGGGTTATTAAAGGGTGCTTAAGTACATTGCTACAGCCTTGGCATCTTCATCAGATAGATTCTTAACAATGCCCTGCATTAATACACCGCGTGGACGTGCAAACGTGATGGTTCTGGGTGCCCAAGTGTTGCCGCCCACCTCCATAAAACGTTTCTGGTCTGGATGCTGCCATAGATTAAGTTGCTGGGTTAAGTAATAAGTTTTTTGGCCAGCTACCATTGGGAAGGTTGCCATACCCTCCCCACCGGGACCATGGCAAGAGTTGCACTGAACTACACCCTGCTCCGGGATGCCTTTTTCAAAAATTTCTTTGCCGCGCACTAATTTAGGATCGCTACCATTGCTTTTACTTGGTTTAACGGGCGCTTGTTTAGAAAAATATTCTGCCAGCTCTTGTATCTGCCTATTGGTTAATGAAGCTGCCATCCCCCACATATACTGCACGCCATACTCATTGCTTCTACTGCGGTCTCGATAATCCTGCAATTGATTTACCAAGTAGTCTTTTTGCTGTCCAGCCAGATTGGGAATCATGGGTGAATTAGATTGACCATTGACACCATGACAGGAGGCGCAGACTTGCACAGCAAGAACATTGCCTGCAACTTCATAATCTCCTAGCGTTCTACTTCTTGCAGGATTTTCTAGAGTAGTTACTGGTGGAATATTGTTGAAATAAGTACAGCCAGCCAAAATACCCATAAAAAGCAGAGTCACAGCAGAGAGTGTTCTTGAGAGAATTATATTCGGGAATAATTTCATCACATTGCCAACCATAAATAGAGCCAGCTCGCGTTATTTGCACTGGCATTGGTACCCAAACCGTTGTAATTAATAGTGCCGCCGTTGTATTTAGTAAAGGCGGTGTATTGATAAGTAATACGTAGATTTTGTAGTGGCTGATACCAAATAGATGGAATCCAAGCTGTGGAATTTGGGTTTAAATTGGCGCCCGTTAATGCGTTGACACCGTAGTGCCCATCACCTGTACCAGTAATATTCTGAAACGCTACTGCGGCTCCATAGGTAGCGTTATAGACATAGCTGACCTTAGACATGAAAGAGTTGGTCTTGTTATTCGGATTGCTATAAAAAATACCAGTTGGATCGGAGATGTTTTCTTTGGTATAGCGAGCTTGTGCGGTTACTGTATGGGGATCAACCAAATATTGATACTGCCCATCTATCGCTCTATCTTGATACTTAATCGTCCCAGCACTCAAGGCAGGTGAATTTACTGGCCCACCACAAGTCGGCGCGGTTCCTTTATAAGAACTACTATCTGCGACCGTATTACAGCTAGAGTATTGATTGATATTTGCACCCAAGAAACCAAGCATCCAATTATGGCCGTCATGTTCGTCGCTTTGGTATGCAAACCGAAAGTAGGGATTTAGTCCTTGCAAGTAGACTGGTGCACTATTGGGATTGCTATTAGATGCTGGATAAGTCATCCAAGAGAGGGGGCCTGATCCGCCCGACTGGTATAAATTTACTTCACCATAAAAATTTTGATTCACGTAGCCATAGACACCATACCCAGGGTTGTGCACAGAATATGCAGACAATCTTGTGTTGTAAGGCAGCCCATAGGTTGAGTAATTTCTGGTGGAGCCCATATAGGGATACATCCACATGGGAGATGAGTTCCATACATCGGTAGCGCCAGCATAGTTATTTAAGGATGCGCCCCAAATAAAGTCTTTTACCGTATCTGCGCTATTGCCAACAAAGTGATCTGCATAACGCCAATCTTGTATATCTGCCGCAAACTGATTCTGATTGGGAATATTCCCTTTACCACTCACCTGCTCGTCAATCGCGTAATACCATTGGCTAAAAGCACCAAAGTTATCTGTAATCTTGCCGCCCACATCCAAGAAAAGATAGTTTGGCTCTAACTGACCACTTTGATGTACTTGCCCAGTACCATTATTCCCATTAGTACTAGTAGCGGCACCACCAACAAACTGCACGGAAATCGGAAGATCGGTTCGCTCCCCGATCGTATAGGCCATTAATTTAAAGTAGCGGCCATATGGCGTTAGCTCTGGGTATTGCCCGCCTGCATGGCAAGCAACGCAATTTTGTCCGGTTTGCCGAGAAAATAGCGGCAATGCCTCTGCATGATTAAAGCTAATGAAAAAGAGCAGTAATCCCAATAGGGATAAGGGGAGAGTCTTCAATTTACTCATGGAATTCACCAAACCAGACTCTTTAAGCGTGTGTAGTGGCTATTATCCCAAAAATATAACGCACCTGCATCATGAATAAATGAAAATAATTCACCGTGTTGTAGAAATACACATTATTAAATACCCTACCAGTGAAATCTTATTTAATATTGGAATGGACTTTTTGAACAACGATTACTTTTGCCGAGCGTTAAATTCCGAAAGAATTCATGTGGGCGTTAACAGAGACTCTCTTGGGCAACTTTAAAACTACCTACCCAGCAAACCATCCAATAGCATTATCAAAATCGGCAAAACTGATTGGCAATGAAATCCGCCAGAGAAGGTGTTGATGTCCACTTCTTTCCGACCCCATTTGAGTCAATAGCTTGTTTGAGCTCGAATCTTACTCGACCCACCAGCAATATAAAAGCCCTTGAACTTTCGTTAAAGGGCCTTCTCTTTACATATTGGGTGCAAGTAAATTAGCTAGACATTAATACCGGCAACACCATTGTTCGCAAAATATGGCGGGTACCAGCGCCTCCGCTCAGGAACGGGAATCCAAAGTGACTATGTGCACCCATGACTAAAAGATCAGCGCCTTGATCACAAGCATTGTTGAGTAACATATCCATCACACCGACATCTTCAATCACCATGACTTCAGACTTCGAAGGAATGCCGTGACAGGACAACTGCGTTGCAACCTGACGACAGGATTCTTGGGCCCTAGCAATCGTGGAATCAAACGAAAGAACAATCGCCTCATCACAACCTTGAATCAGCGGAATAGCATCATTCAAAGCATGGGCTGATTCACGCGATGAATTCCAAGCCAATAGTGGTCGCTTAAATTTAGCGGAATACTCACCTACATAAGGGATGATTAAAACAGGACGCCCTGAATTAGAGAGCACCTCCTCCACCAATTCAGAAACAATCTCTTCTTCTGCATCTTTATTATGCTGACCCATTACTACCAAATCAAAATATCGAGCCTTTTCAGATACCAAGGCCAGAATTGCTGAATCGCTACCCCGGTTAATATCAACCCATTCAGAAGTTAGGCCCGCAGTAGCTAAATCGAAAGCCTCTTTACTAGCTTGGGCAGCTAAGGCATAGCCCTCAGGTGGCCAACTAGAATTCGGACCCACTTGCTTAGCAAGCGCACGCTGACTAAATACACCCACTAGTCGCGCATTACTGGACTTGGCTAAATCAATTGCAATCTTCAGCCTTACTCCAGAACGTGCACCGCCATCTAAATGAACCATTAAATTCTTCAACATATTCGCTCTCAAAAAGTTTCTGAATAAATTATGCCCAGTAAAGACAGATCCAATTTGATCGATATCAATTTAGCCCATATGTATTAAGCGTAAAGCTCTTAATTAACAATTTAGGCATTAAATGGGGCCTAGATATAGTCAAATTAGGCTTTTTATTGGATAGGAGATCTCGCCAGACCCACAAAAGTTCAGAAACTTTTCCTTAATCAAGCCCGCTCACCCTCAAGAAGACTTAATTCTTCTTGAGTAAAACCCGCTTGTTTACGGGCCTCCATATTAAATGGCCCCCTTAATGCGGGAGCACAGTACTTTTTAGCCAATTCCCTGTAGGTAGAAATAGGAGATAAATTCTCTTTAGCGCATAAGAAATTAAACCAGCGATTACCTATCAAGACATGTCCTATTTCGTCCCTGAGAATGATCTCTAGTATTTCAACCGCTTTGACATCCTTGATTTGCTTAAATCGATCACGAATCATAGGTACTGCATCTAAACCCCTTGCTTCCATCGTTCGAGGAACGAGAGCCATTCTCGCAATCACAGCATCAGTCGTTCGCTCAACCATCTCCCACAAGCTATTGTGCGCAGGAAAATCCCCATAGGAGAACCCAAGAGACTGAATATGTCCTTGAACTAGGCTGAAGTGATAAGCCTCTTCTTTGGCAACCTGCAACCAGTCCTCATAGTATTGCTGAGGCATGTCCGGGAAACGCCAGATCGCATCTAATGCAAGATTCATGGCATTAAATTCAATATGAGCTAGCGAATGCAGCAAAGACACCCTCCCCTGTGCCGTATCCATTTTTCTTCTAGGAACATTTAAAGGGGGTACCAGCTCAGGCTTATCCGGACGGCCCGGAAGCTCAAGATTTTGAGAGTCGAAATTTCGAGAAAGATCTAACGAAACCTTTTGATGGTGATATTCGTCGTGTAACCCATAAAGACGACCAACCTTAACCTCCGCATCTTTAATCAGAAGTATTTCAAGAGCGGTTTCGCGTAATTCAATCATGTATAAATAATTTGCGCACCCCTACGGTGCCAATCTCCACTTAATGGTTCTATAAGGCAAAGCTGCATCACCCACGCTGGTTTCTCTAATTTTAAGATGATTCAATTAGAATGCATTGGGAATATTGCCCTAAAAACTCACCATGAAAGTAACTATGTTTAATGAACTATTAGGAAAGCTTGAAAAGCTTGATCTTAAACTCAGCCGAGGTTATGAAGGTCATCAAGAAGCCACGCGCTCTTTGATTCTTGAAGCTGAAAAATATTTAATTGCCGAATATGGTGTAGTTGCATCTTGGGAAACCAAAGAATTAGAAGCAGCAAAATACTTTACCGACTCCAATTGGCTTAAAGCAGCAACTCAAGCCATTGCTATAGCTTTGGTTGTTTCCGAATATGACGACGAAGAATATTGGGGTGGATTTATCCATTCCAACAAAGATGCCCAGAGAACACCTAGACGGATTTAATTGCTCGTAGATCTAATGTATTACCCAACTACTCTGAAATAGTGCGACCTTCCCGAATTTGAATCACCTCGTCACTAAAACTGCGCACGTCATCCAGGTTATGACTGATCAGAATCATGGGGATTGATAGTTGTTTTTGCAATTCATAGAGTTCCATGCGCAAGGCTTTTCTTAAGCCGTCATCCAAGGCAGAAAAAGGCTCATCAAGTAGCAATGCCTTGGGCTGACAAACTAATGCTCTAGCTAGCGCCACCCTTTGAGATTGACCGCCAGATAATTGATGTGGATATTGATATGCAAGATTTTTTAATTCAAACTTCTCTAACCAGTTTTCAACATTTTCATCTGTAAAACTTTGGCCTTTATTAAACCAACCTTTATTAGAAGAAAAGGCAATGTTTTGTATGACAGTTAAGTGCGGAAAAAGTGCATATTCTTGAAATACGTAGCCCAATGAGCGCTCTTGAGGACTCAGATTCACCGCTGAATTTCGATTAAATAAGGTCTTACCTTCAAATTCAATACTTCCCTGATCGGGCTTTACCAACCCAGAGAGCATTCTAAGTAATTGGGTTTTTCCTGAGCCCGATACTCCAAATAGCACTAAACGTTCTGCACTGCTCTGAATCTTGACATCCAGATTAAAAGTTCGATTTTTGCCAGCATATTCCTTGCTGACAGCAATATTCCAAAGGTTAGCCATGATCATGCACTCCACTAGCCACCCTACCAGGGACAAGCTTTCCAGACACCAATAAGACAGTCATACAGACAACTGAGATCAGAAGGACCAAAAAGTTTGCCATCTCATCTTGCCCGGCTTGAACAGCCTCATATACCGCTATAGATAAAGTTTGCGTCTTCCCCGGGATACTTCCGGCAACCATAAGTGTTGCCCCAAACTCACCAGCTGATCTCGCAAATGATAAAAGTACGCCAGCCAAAATTCCGCGCCAAGCCAGAGGCAAGGTTACCCTAAAGAAGATGGCAGCATCACTTACCCCCAACACTCGAGCTGCTTGCTCATATTGAGGCTCCAAGGATTCAAACGCGGCGCGAGCAGCCTTAAAAACAAGTGGAAAAGAAACCATTGAAGCCGCAATTACTGCACCTTGCCAAGTAAAAATTAAATTGATATCAAAGTACTTTTTAAGAAAATATCCTATTGGTCCATGCTTACCAAGAAGAACTAATAAGTAATAACCCAATACTGTTGGCGGCAATACCATGGGTAAAGTTAAGATGGCATCGCCTACATTTTTTCCAACAAACTGCTTACGAGCAAAGAGATAGGCAATGCCCACTCCCAATAGCATATTGATAACAGTTGCTACTCCCGCTACTTTTAACGTGAGTCTTAATGCAATCCAAGCCTCATCCATATGCTTAAGGCTTTCCAAATCCGTATGACTTCAATATCTTACTGCCTTGAGTTGAGCTAACAAATGCAATAAATTTGCTGGCAATGACGTCATTTTGACTGCCATTAATGGTCGCTATTGGATACAAAATAGGCATTTCTGTTGGCACTATAAATGCTTTTTTGACTTCATTGAGCGTGATAGCCGCATCTGTTGAATATACAAAACCAGCATCCACTTCTCCTCTTGCTACATAGTCGAGTGCCTGACGTACGCTTTGAGTACCAATCATTTTTGGCTCCAATGTGGTCCACAAGTTTTGCTTTTCCAAAGCCGATTTGGTGTAACGCCCAACAGGCACAATTGCGGGCAAGCCAATAGCAATTTTTTGAAATTGTGATTTTGTTAAATCACTTAGCTCGGTAGGATTTTGTTTTCCACCCTTAGGGACAATAACCACTAAGGTATTGGATGCAAATATCTTTTGGTCATCCGCTTTAACAAAACCAGCTTGCTGAGCCTGGGCCATTGTCTCTTGGTCTGCGCTAGCAAAGACATCCACAGGCGCACCCCTGATGATTTGCTGCAATAAAGGGCCAGACGCGGCAAAATTTAAGAGCACCTTAGTGCCCGGATTTTGTTTTTCAAATATAGGGGCCATCTCTTTAAATGCATTAGTGAGACTGGCAGCCGCGGAAACAGTCAAATCGGCAGCAAATACCTGAATTGGCAAAAGTAAATTTAATAACAATGAAACACTTATTTTTTTCATACTCAGTCTTTCGATGCTATTACGTGATATTTTCTTAAGTATAACGATAGTGGAAAAAAAACTGACACCGCGCTCTTTATGCTTGCATACTTCATTTCAGTAAAGAGGTGAGTACCTTGATTCTCTTATTGGTAGCTTGTAAGGCATCACTCTCGATGGCGCGGTATTCCTTAATTAGCAAATGCCCGACTTCGGTGATATGAGAACCACCACCTCTAGACCCGCCAGCAATAGCTTCTACAACAGGCTTTTTAAAAGATTTATTCATATCTTCTATTAATAACCATGCACGGTTATAAGACATGCCCATGCCCTTAGCAGCAGAACGAATACTACCGTGCTCAATAATGGCTTCAAGCAGAGCAATCTTGCCAGGACCAATGGCAGGAGTATCCCCAGCATAAATCCGAAATCTAAATGAAGGTCTAATAGTCATATTGTCTTAATGCTCAAAGATGCCAATAATATATATCTCTAGCAAAAGACTAAATTCCACAAACAATACTTCCCGAATCATTGTGAGTACTTAAGGATTCATTTTTAGCAAATCCTACCTGCATATCTCTAGGTAAAGCCACTCCATTTTTCACTGCAAGGATCTCTGCCATCACACTCACAGCAATTTCTGAAGGTGTTTTACTACCGATATAGATTCCAATCGGACCCCTTAGATCAGAGAGCGATTCTTCTGTGTATTCAAAATACTCAATAAGCCTTTGGCGACGTGCCTCACTATTTCTACGGGATCCTATAGCCCCTATATAAAAAGCATTTGTTTGCAACGCATCTAATAATGCGAGATCATCCAATTTAGGGTCATGAGTCAGCGCCACTACACAACTCCGGCTATCCAACTTCATATTCATCACTACGTCATCAGGCATGTCATGGGTCAATGTAACGCCACCCACCTTCCAGTTAGCTCGGTACTCTTCACGCGGATCACAGACCGTGACATTAAACCCATTAAATAAGGCCATAATTGCCAAATATTCCGATAACTGCCCTGCTCCAATGATGAGCATGCGGTATTCAGGGCCAAAAGTATTGATCAATTCCAGATCACTCAGAACCAACTCTTCAGGAGCTTGCACCGTAAGTAAACTAACGGTGCCATCATCTAATTTAGTGATGCGCTGGACTAATTTACCCAGAGAAAGCTGCTCTACGAGATCACCTAAAACATTTTCATTTACTTCAAATTCCAGCAAGATTTCTAAGGTGCCGCCACAAGGAAGACCAAAGCGATGCGCCTCATCGGCACTGACGCCATATTTAATCAGCTTAGGCGGGCCCGATGGAAATTCTTTTGCAGTGCTATACGTTCGAATGAGATCATCTTCAATACATCCACCTGAAACACTGCCAATCACGCTGCCATCCTCACAAAGACCCATGATTGAGCCAATAGGCCTAGGCGAAGAACCCCAGGTTCTCACCACGGTGGCTAGCAGGGCTTTTTTGCCAGATTTTCTCCAATCTAACAAAGCTCTTAACACTACGAGATCTAAATTTTCCATAGAACTAAATTTTCAATATTGAGTGATTTATTTAGAATCAAAACCAAAGATTTGATCACCCTGTGTTGAATGTATTTGCACATTAAAAGAAATAATAATTCGATCCTTCTCGCCCTCATAAGGCATCGCCATATGAGGAAGATAGGAAGGAAATAACACCAATTTCCCTTCCTCGGGTTGGATGTCTAAGCTATTTTTTTGTAAATAAGCATTACCAATATCCATATGAGCACCGCCTTGCCATTGACTATATGGGCCATAGAAACGGGTAACTCCATTAACCTCAGCCATTTCTGGATGATCTATTCGTTTTTTCGCATCATCAATTTGAACGTAATATACGCCAGACCAAGAGCAATTACCATGCGTATGCACATCATGAAACGCCATGCCATTTTGAATTTGGAACCAGCAGCCCATGATCTCTAACTGCAAAGACATTTTGCCTTGAGGCCAAATCCCTGCGTTTGCAGCGCCAACGGTTTTTTGAATGGCATCGGCAAAAAACTGAATCAATTGTGTAAATTCAGGAAGATCAATACGTTGCAAAAGTTGATCATCGCTGGCGTAAAACTTTTTATGAAGAGTGGTATCGGTAGGATCTTTTTCTAGAAATGCTGCCGCCCTCATTGCCTGAAAAACCCGTGATAGTACCGGATTAATTTCCGATGCACTCGGGCACACATGTATGGCAATAGGCACAGGCCAGTTAGAGGTAAGCATTAGGGTCTCAATTTTTGCAAGGACAAATATGCGGGCTCTGATTCTGGCTCAATTATGGCGGCCTTATTAGATGCCTTGGGCACAGTTAAGCTCCAACCCGTTTTAGCTTGAAAAGCATCCAGATCTTCTAGGGAATCTACATCAAGGATGAAATGCTCATTATCAGTATGAAAGACATTTACAACTTCTGGATTTTCATCCATAAATTTTCGACAAACCATATTTTGACCGGATGCCAATATTTGATTAATAGCCGTTCCACTGAGAACAATAGGATTACCTCGCTGTCCATCAACCATTGGCATCAGAATTTCTCCAGACTGGCGTTTTTTAAATGCCGCAATAAGCTGGGTGATATCTTCGGCATTAATTAAAGGCTGATCGCATAGAGCCATAATGACGGCATCGAAATTGCCACCCAATGCTTCAAGCCCCATTCTCACAGATGACGCCTGTCCATCAGCAGGATGAAGATTGCGAACAACTCGCACTGGAAATTGCTCAACCATTGGCTCAACGAGCTCATGATAATGGCCAGTAACAACTACAACCTCATCAACACCAGCACCGCTTAATGCAATCATTTGGCGATTGATTAAAGGAACTCCTTGAAGCTCTATGAGGGCCTTAGGAACGCCCCCCATTCGCTTTCCTTCACCAGCAGCTAATAAGATAGCCCCGACTCTAACTCTAGAGTAAAGGCCACCACCCTGCTTCATAATGCATCCCATTACAACCCCAATCTCATGTGAGTTTCATTGCTAATTTTTTTACGCTTTAGAGTTAAGTCTACCAAGCCCTCAAGACTGCCTAAATGACTTACCGCCATAAATCCAGAAATAGCATCTTGACTTAAGAGTATCGCCTCTGACTGCGGGCGATCAACAGTTGGATGGAGCCAGAAGATATCTGCCCCTTTATTACGAATTGCCGAAATAGCTTCTAAGGTTTGCTGCGGAGGATCAGTGTCATATCCATCACTTAATACGTAAACAATATCACGCTTACCCAGACCTTTTATTTGACTCCCCGAAGGTCCTAATTTGCTTTGCGCTAAAAATGCCTGTAAGTTAGTGGCAATCCGAGTCCCCCCTCCAAAACCAAATGCAACAGCATTAATCTTTTCTTGAACTCGCCCACTATTGCGTCGCATTAATGCGCTAACCTCGATGAGGCTTGTATGAAAAACAAATACACGCGCATTAAGGATTTGGCAAAATGATCTAGCCATTCTTAAAAAGAATTGAGCATGAGATTCCATAGACTTACTGACATCTACCAAAATAAAGATTTTGGGAGGGGTAGTTTTTGGCTCTTTCATACTCAAACGAATTAACTCCCCACCAGTACCCATCGCCTTCCGAATAGAGGCCCTTAAATCCAATCTTCTTGCTTGGGGATGACGTCGATAGTGACGCACTAGCTTGCGCTTTAATCTGGCCTGCAAGGGAGCAATCAATGCATCGAGTTGTTGACTATCTTGCGGTAACCAATCACCTAAAGGCTTTTCAGCTAACGGCTCAACCTTACTCGCACCGCCCTGACCTTTTTCTTGTACGGCCTGTTCTGCTTCAGATTCACTCGAGCCTAAACCTACTGAACGGCCATTATTTGAGGGTTTAGTTGATCCAGATTCGCTTTGTAATTCTTGAATCAGTTGGGGCAGGGATTTCCCCTGCTTCTTTTGTCCTGAAGATTTAGTTTTGCCCTTAACCTTCTTGGGATACCAAAAAGCCTCAAACAAAGCAGGAAATTGATCCCACTGCTGATGAGATGAAGAAGCAATCCCACGCCAGCACTTTTCGATACGAGCGTTATCTTGAATTCCTGCTGAAAGTGCGATGTGCACCATCGCCTTAAATTCAGATAAGCCAATAACGAAACCGCTTTCCCTAAGATACGCTACAAAATGACGGATCTCTTCGGTTGGGGTGGGCGAATCTAGCATAACAATCAGGCAAGGATTCTGCTTACTTGCGGGATTCCACAACCCCAGCATCAATCCCGACACGCTGCCCTGTGCCCATCAATTTAGTTAATACCTGGTTGGATATTTGCCATTGATCATTACGAGTCTTGAGCAAAGCTGAAAGCGTACCCATGAATTCAACAGGATCATCAGGCAACTTCTGCAAGTTCTTGGCACATAGAATGCGAATCCAATCCAAAGTTTCGGCAATACCAGGCGTCTTATCTAAATCTTCTTTACGCAATTGATGAACAAACATCACAGCTTGCTGTAAAAGCTCTAAATTCGCTTCAGGTATTAGCGTTTGAACAATCGTGAGCTCACGAGGAATAGATGGGTAATCAACATAGTGATATAAACATCGACGACGCAGAGCATCGGATAAATCACGCGTGCCATTGCTCGTCAGAATTACCAATGGGCGGCTAACAGCCTTAATAGTTCCTAGCTCAGGTACTGTAATCTGAAACTCACCAAGCACTTCTAGTAGATAAGCTTCAAACGCCTCATCAGCACGATCTATTTCATCTATCAATAATACTGAAGGCTTGGGTGAAGTGATTGCCTGCATTAAGGGGCGCTGGAGCAAAAACTGCTCACTAAATAAATCATCTCTTAGATGTGATTTATCGCCACCCTCAGCCTCCCTAAGGCGGATTTCTAATAACTGACGACTATAGTTCCACTCATAAACCGCCTGATTAAGATCAAGGCTTTCATGACACTGAAGTCGAAACAAGGGTCTACCCAAACCGACAGAACAAGCATGGGCAATAGCCGTTTTTCCGACTCCAGCTTCACCTTCTAATAATAGCGGCCGATCAATCGTAAGACCCATCCAAACCATCTCTGAGAGACTATCGTCAGCTACATAAGATGCCTTGGAGAGGAGACTCGATATCTCTTTAACATTCATTAGCTTTTAATACCTACCAGGCCTTTGAAGAAATTCTTAATCAACATCCAAGCAATGGCCAAACCATTTAATTCGGTATGGGGGGCTTTAGCTGCAGGCGTTGCCGCCGCAGCAGGGGCAGAAGTGGAAGATGTAGCATCTGAACTGCCAGTTTGAGTTGGTGACACAGTGCCGCCTACAGCTTGCGCCTTTACAGAAAAATTATCCGCAAACTGCTGCAAGATCATATCTGAAACAGACGTCATCATGCGACCACCAAATTGAGCAAACTTACCGTTCACAATCACTTCGGCCTTACCCACTAAATTGGTTGTCCCATCAGCTTGAGACAGCAAACTCGCCGTCAACTGCATTGAAGCTGAAGAACCGCCACGATCAGCGCCTTTGCCCAGCATGCGAATTTCTTTTAATGCGGGATCGATACCTTGCAGCTCAATATCCCCAGCAAATGCAGCGGTGGCAGGACCTACTTTGAGCTTGACGCTTCCCTTGTAGTGGGTATCGTCAAGTTGCTCAGTAATAGATGCGCCAGGCATACAGGTAGCCAAATCATTGACGTTAGATAAAACCTGCCAGCAACTTTCTACGCTGGCAGGAATTGGATATTGCTTATCAATTATTACTTCCATTCCAAAAATCCTAACTTTAATTAATTGAGGTTTAGTCCGTGTTTTTTCAGCTCTTTCCAGATGCGAAACGAGGTGTGTGGCATGTCAATATGCGTAACGCCTGTATGCGCAAATGCATCGACTATGGCAGAGGTAAATGTTGGAATACTACCAACGTGTGGTGATTCGGCAACTCCCTTGGCTCCAAGTGGATGATGTGGAGATGGAGTAACTGTGTAATCGGTTTCCCAATGCGGTGTCTCAACGGCAGTTGGCAAGAAATAATCCATCAAAGAATTGCCTTGAATATTGCCCTGGGCATCAAATGATAAAAGCTGGCCCATTGCTACGGCAAATCCCTCAGTCAAGCCACCATGAATCTGACCATCGATGATCATCGGATTAATTCGAGTACCGCAATCGTCCAATGCGTAAAAGCGTCTTACCTTGGTTTCACCAGTTGCGCGATCAATATCCACTACAGCTAAATAAATTCCGAACGGGAAAGTGAAGTTTGGTGGATCGTAATAGTGAACAGCTTCCAACCCTGGCTCTAAGCCATCAGGTGGTTGATGATATGCAGCCCAAGAAATATCCTTCATTGTCTTGAACTTATCATCGTTGCCGCGTACCTTAAAGCGATCAACCTCCCACTCCAAGTCGTTTTCACTGACTTCAAGCAATGATGCTGCGATCTTTTTAGCTTTAGCATGAATCTTGCGAGCAGCCATTGCAATAGCAGCGCCAGCAACAGGGGTGGAACGTGAGCCGTAAGTACCTAGTCCATAAGGAGCGGTATCAGTATCTCCCTCTTCAACCTTAATCAAATCCGAAGCGATGCCTAACTCGGTTGCGATAATTTGCGCATAAGTTGTTTGATGGCCCTGACCTTGTGAGATCGTTCCCATTCTGGCGATCGCGCTACCAGTTGGGTCAACACGAATTTCGCAAGAGTCAAACATGCCAATACCCAGAATGTCGCAAATTTTGCTTGGGCCTGCGCCCACAATCTCAGTAAAGGTCACTAAACCAATACCCATCAAACTCTTACTATTAGGGTCGGCACGCTTAGCAGCCTGCTCCGCTCTAAGACCCTTGTAGTCCACCGCATCTAATACCTGATCTAAAGCAGTCAGATAGTCGCCGGAGTCGTATTCAAAACCGAATGCAGATTTGTAAGGGAACTGATCTTTGCGAATGAAATTCTTCTTACGAATTTCCGATTTGTCCATATTGAGCTTTTGGGCCAAGATATCAACCATGCGCTCAATCAAATAAACAGCTTCAGTAACCCGGAAGGAACAACGATACGCCACACCACCAGGGGCTTTGTTTGTATAAACCCCTCTTACCGTGCAATGCGCAGCTGGAATATCGTAGGAACCGGAGCAGATATGAAACATCCCTGCTGGGAATTTTGATGGATCAGCACAGGCATCAAACGCACCGTGGTCAGCCAACACATTTACACGCAAGCCTTGAATTTTTCCATCTTTTGTCGCCGCAAGCTCACCAGTCATGTGATAGTCACGCGCAAAAGCAGTGGAGGAAAGATTTTCAATGCGATCTTCAATCCACTTAACCGGACGGCCTAAAACAATAGAAGACACAATGGCGCAAACATAACCAGGATAGATGCCTACTTTATTACCAAAACCACCGCCAATATCCGGAGAAATGATTCGCACTTTTGATTCTGGAATACCAGAAAGCATTGAAACAACAGTACGAACAACGTGCGGAGCTTGACTTGTAATGTAGGTAGTTAAATCACCACGAATTGGATCAAATGAAGCTACGCAACCGCAGGTTTCAAGCGGGCATGGGTGAACGCGCGGATACAGCAAATCTTCTTTAACGACTACCTCTGCGTTTATAAAAGCAGCATCTGCTGCTGCCGCATCACCAGCCTCCCAAGTAAAGATGTCATTAGGGTGATGGCGCTTACCGTGTGCACCTTCCATTTTTTCAATGAGGTCTTCACGCAAAATAGGAGCGTCATCCTTCAAGGCATCAAAAGGATTTATGACTACTGGCAATTCTTCGTACTCTACTTGTACAGCTTCTTTGCCATCTGCAGCGGCATAGCGCGTTTCAGCTAATACGACTGCTACTTCTTGCATCTGAAAATGCACCTTCTCATCGGCTAAAACCGCCGCCACATCGCCAGCTAAGGTTGGCATCCAGTGCAATTTGAGAGGCTTTAAATCCTCAGCAGTAAGGACGGCTAAGACGCCTGGAATTTTTAAGACTTCTTCTTTGTTGATTTTTTTAATGCGGGCATGTGCCAGTGGTGAACGAACAATATCCATGTAGACCATATTTGGCAACTTGATATCGTCAACATAATTCCCTTTACCCTGGATAAATCGCGCATCTTCTTTACGAAGACGGGAATCACCCATACCCATTAACGCTGCTTCACGATCTTTCAACGGTGCATTCATCTTTATCTCCTGTTGAGTTATATGGCTTCAAAAAGCCCATAACTTTAAAATTGGGTTTTTATGCTTGAGCAGTTTCTTGTAACTTTTTGGCGGCGTATTGCACTGCTTTGACAATGTTTTGGTATCCAGTGCAACGACATAAATTTCCGGATATTCCTGCACGAATTTCTGCTTCAGTAGGATTAGGGTTTTCTTGCAATAAGCGATAAGACCTTACTAACATTCCTGGAGTACAAAAGCCACATTGAAGACCGTGCTCCTGATGAAAGCCTTCCTGAACCGCGCTCAGTACGCCATTTTTTGCCAAGCCTTCAACAGTCAAAATGTCAGCACCTTCACATTGAACCGCAAGATGAGTACAGGACTTAACTGACTTGCCGTCGATATCAACCGTACACGCACCGCAATGACTGGTTTCACAACCAATATGCGCGCCAGTAAGATTAAGATTCTCACGTAGGAAGTGAATTAAAAGTGTTCTCGGCTCAACGGCCTCTTCAACTTTTTTACCATTGATGGTCATGCTTACTAATTTTTTGCTCATGGTTTATTGCTCCGTATTAGGTCTTGAATTAACTGATTTGTGAAGCAGCATCAAGCAATGCGCGCTTGGTCATCTCACCAGCCATTGCGGTCTTGTACTCAACATCACCACGAAGATCCTCGGCGGGGTTACAGGCCTCAGCCACAGCGCTCACTACCTCTCGCAATGTTTCTTCATTGAGCTCTTTACCTAATAGCAGCTCCTCAGCTTTCGTAGCCCTAATAGCTGTATCAGCTACATTCGTTAAGCCAATACGTACCATACTGACTTTTCCATTGGCCATTTGCAGTACTACAGCCGCTGCAGCCGTAGCCCAGTCACCAGTCTTACGCTTAAGCTTGACATAAGCACACCCTGTATTACTAGCCAATGGAGCAAACTGAATCTCCGTCATAATTTCATTGGCAGCCATATCTGTCATATAAGTGCCATGGAAAAAATCCACTGCCTTTACTTTTCTTTCGCCATTTGGACCATGCAATACAAAGGTTGCATCTAAGGCCATCGCTATGGCTGGATGATCATTAGCAGGATCGCCATGGGCAATGTCTCCACCAATGGTTCCACGATTGCGAACCTGTGGATCAGCAATCCATTTAACAGCCTTGGGAAGTAATGAGGCTTTTTCTTTGAGCAGAGCCGAATCCAAGATATCGTTCTCGACCGTCATCGCGCCAATTTTGATGAGGCCGCCCTCTTCTCGAATGCCTCTCAATTGTGGAATCAGATTTAGATCCACCAAATGTGCAGGCTCTGCAAAACGCAACTTCATCATTGGCAACAGACTATGTCCGCCGGCCAAAATTTTGGCATCGTCGCCCAACTTATCTAGCAATGCAATAGCATCGCTCAGGGTAGTTGGCGCATGGTAATCAAATTCTGGAGGAATCATTTTGTCTCCTTAAAGTTCTTGTTATTTAATGGTGCGACTTTAATTCTGACTATTGTTATAACCCAAAAATATGACTCGCGTATTTGATGCGATGCAGTATGAATATGTTCTTTAAGAGTCTAGTGTTTACCCGTACTTTATGCAATTTGGGGGCCAAGCAAGATTTATCCAATTGCCACATAATCAATTCCATAAATAAAATTAATACCGAGACAGATCTTGAACAATAGCGTCCTAAAAAGAAATATCAATACCTTAGTTGCATTGGGTCTGATAGCTTTGGTTGGCTTTACCTTGATGCTTGTTAGCATAGATTCCGACGAGACTCTTTGGTCCTTGCAGTGGCTCTCGTTGATAGGAATTGCCTTGGGCTGTTTTGCGCTTGCCAAGTTAAGACCTCAAGGTCTTGGACTATCTCCACCTCACGTAATGCTCTCCCTAGGCTTTGGCGGAATGCTCATTGGCTTATTCATAGACACCAGAATTACCCCCCTATTTACAATCGCCGCGATATGCTCAAAAAGTCACAATCTCTCACTGTTTGACTCTTTGATTTTCCATATCAAATTAATGCCCTATATGCATATAGGAATGTTGGTAGGGGGTATAGCTGCTATTCCTAGCTTGAGATACTTAATGCCGCAATGCCGGAAATTATGTTCAATGTTGGCTCAGAACCTCCTATGTTCCGGGTGGATGCTCATAGGCATGACTCTTGGAGCTACGGTCTTCACCCAACTCCTACAACAAAGTAGCATCTCATTTTTAAGCCTAAGCCTCATGCTAGCAGGCATGTTTACCGGTATGGTCTGGGGGATGGTCTTGAGCGTATTTCTGTATCGCCAATATTTTCACTGGCGCGATAGCAACCAAACTCTGAAAACGTCACGCATTAATTGATGAGTTTTTTATTCCTGCAAGCATCGGAACAATACTTTACAGACTCCCAATTTTTGGCCCAGGATTTTCTCCAGGTCATTTCTTTTTTACATGTGACGCAAATTTTGGTCGGTAAGAAACTTTTATTACCTTTAAATGATTCCTTCATTGCCGTGACCTAAAGAGCATCCAAGTGGTTGAGTAGTACTTGAGCATGAAGCTGTATTTCTTTTTGGTCCTCTGCACTAATTCTATTTAGATTGGCGGTCATCAGTCTGGTGCGCGGACTTGCTTCAAATTGAGCTCGATGCTTAATCAGAAAGTTCCAATATAAAGTTGTGATTGGGCAGGCTGTTTCACCAAAACGAACATCTGGCTTGTATTTACATGAGCCACAATAATTACTCATCCGCTTAATATAAGCCCCACTAGCAATATAGGGCTTGCTCGTAAAGCGTCCGCCATTCGCAAATAGAGCCATACCCGCAGTATTTGGTAACTCCACCCACTCAATAGCATCTACATAAATAGCTAGGTACCAATCGCATACTTCGCTTGGAAGCATTTCCGCTAATAGCGCGAAATTTCCAGTAACCATTAAGCGCTGTATATGGTGAGCATAGCCATATTTAAGGGTTTGCCCAATGGCGTCCTTCATGCAAGCCATATGGGTTTGACCAGTCCAATACCATTCTGGCAATGCGCGATCGTGACTGTAAAAGTTATCCTGCGCCATCTTTGGCATATCTAAGTAATACATACCCCGGACAAACTCTCTCCAACCCAAAATCTGCCGTACAAAGCCCTCGACATCAGATAGATCTAAAGAGTATTTTTTCCATGCTATTAGTACAGCTTCAATCACTTCCCTAGGGTTTAGCAGCTTCAGATTTAGAGAGCTCGACAGAATTGAATGCCATCCAAATGGAGTGCCTGTCCACATCGCATCTTGAAAAATCCCAAAATTTCTTAAGCGATATTCAACAAAATAATTCAGAGCTACTAAAGCCTGTTCCCGAGTAACCGGCCAATTGAAAGTGTCTAAAGATCCAGGATGATCTTTGTAAGTTACGCCTACATACTCCAGAACTTCTTGGGTAATTTTATCGGACTCAAAAGCAGCGGGAGCATCAATCAGCCCAGGGCCTTTTTTTGGATAAGGCTTGCGGTTATCTTGATCAAAATTCCACTGCCCACCCTCTGGGTTCCCATCGGCATCTACCAAGATTCCATGAGTCTTTCGCATCAGGCGATAAAAATATTCGAGCCTGAGTTCTTTTTTATTAGATACCCAATCTACAAACTCTTCGTGCGAACAATAAAAATGATCATCCTCACGCATATCTAATTCAAGATTTAACTCTTGAGCCAAAGATTCTATGGCCTTTTTAAGACGCCACTCTCCAGGCTCCACGCAAACTAGACTAGTGATTTTCTTTTTAAGAAGCTCTTCTTTTAAAGCCTCAACAATTGAGAGAGCAGATTCTTTAATATAGGTTAGCGGATATTCGAGATTTTTAAGTGACTGAGAAAAGTGTCGCATTGCAGATAAAAATAAAGCAATCTTCGCTTTATGAGACCAAACGTACTGGGCCTCATTAACCGACTCGATCATGATGACTTCATCGGTCTTAAAATCAAAATCCCTTAGAGCGGCACCCTGCAAATCTAACTGATCACCCAGAATCAGAATTAACCTTTTTTTTGGATTCATTCTCGACGCTTCATTTTTGCTTATATTGAGTTGAGCAATAGGCTCGAGTTACGAGCTTGCTTCGTAAAGCTGTATGCTTTGTCGCACGCCCTGTCACACGTTTTCGCCAAAGCTCAAATGACCGACGCTTTAACTCCCTACGCATAATCGTAATAACCTGAGGTTCCGAGAGTCCAAAGGTTTTTTCAATGGCATCAAATGGAGTGCGATCCTCCCACGCCATTTCAATTAAGCGGGATATTTCAGGTTCTGAAAGGATTTTTAGAGGAGATTTAGACACTGCGTCAGTTTAAGACTTATTTACTAAATGAGTACGGAGCTCTTCAACAGGCCCAGCCAGAAGAAATCCTTGAATGCAACTTTATAAACCGCGTTTAGCAAATGACTTAAGAACCTCTAAATCCGGAATTTGTACGGAAAGCTTTGTTACGTTAGAGATTAATCCCTGCTCATCCATGGACGCCAGGGCTCTACTAATGGTCTCAAATTTGACATCCATCATCAAACCCATATCCTCTCGCCTGAAGATCGGAGCAATAGTATGCGTACTAGATTGCTTAGCCAACTGTATAAAGAATCTTGCAAGCCTTATTTCAATTCTTCCAGTATTAATTTCTGAAAACCAAGACTCAGATTGAGATAGCGCTTCGCCCCATTTTTTGACGATTTGACGATGTAACCTGGGAGACTCCTCGCCCAAGGTGGAAATAATATTTTTGGGAATTTTGCATATATGTATATTCGTTAAAGCCGCAGCAGAATGTTTGTACTGATTCTCCAGTAAAGCCTCCATGCCAAATAAATCACCAGGACGTACAAGACGCACAATACGAGCAGTGCCATCGGGATTAAGGTGAATTAACTTTACATAGCCCTCACGTAGGGTATAAACATGCTGACCATCATTCCCTTGACCATAAATTGGTGCATTGGATTCATATCTAAAATCGTCAATAGGGGTATGTATCTTTGAAAAATCTTCCTCATTTAGCTCCGCAAATAATGCCGAACTGCGAATGGCGCAAGACTCACAGTCACTACTGCCCTGCCATGCGCTTTTTATCTCAATCGTTTTCATGGATTCTAAGAAGCCAGGGTATTTTCTAAGTAGATGTTATTCATGATTGCATGAGTATATGCGCCAAGGACCCTCATCATAAGTAAAATGGGGGCTCCAAGAGGGATGCCAAGTCTTTAGGGGTAACCCTTTCATTAAAACAATGGTTGATCAATACCTGGCATCTTTTGGCTTACCGCCATTAGGCCAATCTTTCGTCTTCTCGGTAAAGTCTGGGCGCCCCATATGGGAAAAGTACTCGGCAACATCCACTGCCTCTTGGTCACTTAAACCTCCACCCTGACCCAAAGGAAACTTCGTGCTGTGTCCCATAGGCATGTTTTGCTTAATGAAGGCGGCGGCTGTATAAGTGCGCGCCATTCCAGCACCGAGATTAAAAGATTCTTCCCCCCAAACCATAGGAAACACATACCGACCGTCTGACTGTTTAACACCTTCACCATTAGAGCCATGACATACAGCGCACTGAGCCTGGTAAATGTCCTTTCCATTATCGATACTGGGCATCAAGGTTTTATCAATCTTTCCAACTCCTCGACCAGGCACTTCCTCATCCTTTTTATATGGGCCATTTACCCACTTCATATAGGCAACCATAGCCTTCATTTCATTGGAATCTTTGGCCAATGGTTTGCCATTCATGGAGCGCTTAAAGCAACCATTGATCCTATCTTCCAAATCTATAATTTTTCCCGCGCGAGGAGCATAAGTTGGAAATTGTGCGGCCACTCCAACAAATGGCGATGCTTGAGCAACTGTTCCTGCATTGGTATGGCAGCTACTACAACTAAGACTGTTACCTACATTTTCTGGTAACAGAGTGCCAGTTTCCGACATCAGTCGCATTCCATAAGTTAATTGACTTGAGTTAGATTTATCCAACATTGCAGAAAATTTAGGGGTTATGAATTTCGCTGGAGCTTGTACTGAAAGATTAATTTGATTACGCACCAACTGCACCTGATCAGGCGTTACTGGAGGAGCAGAATTTCCCCAGGAAGAACGAATAAACGTAATGATCCCGGCCAACTCTCTGTCATCTAAGGAACCATATTCCGGCATACCCACAACTCGATCATGTGTTTTAGTCTCCGCCGATCTCCAACCACTCAAAACCACATGAATTACTGAAGTAGGATCCTCTGAAAGAATTGATTTATTTGCTGCCAATGGTGGAAAGAGCTTTGGTACGCCTTTGCCATCATTGCGATGGCAGGTCGAACAGAACTGGACATAAGCAAGCCCATCCGTGGATTTATACAGTTGAGATTTATTTATGGCAAGAATCGGTTGACCCTTTTTCTCGCTATCGTTACTAAGGGATTTGAGATAAACCGCAATTGCCGTTAAATCTTCATCCGTAAAATGTTGCGTACTTAGCCCAATTACCTCTGTCATCGTTCCATATGCCGATGCATGTTGATTTCTGCCAGTCTTTAAAAATGTCACAATCTCGGGAACCGTCCATAGATTGCGTAAATTGACTGCGTGCCAATTGTCAACAGTAGAGCCTGCAAGAAAGTCTTTGCCGCTCATGCCATCTTGACTCATCGCTTTTTCTTGAAACAACAATCCACGAGGGGTATGGCAAGAACCACAATGTCCCATTCCTTGAACAATATAGGCGCCACGATTCCATTGGGCTGACTGAGTAGTATCAGCAGAATATGACTTACCACCGCCAAATAGAATGTTCCAAAAACTCAAACCCCAGCGCATATTAAAAGGCCACTTCATTTGACTTTGAATATTGGCTTTGTTTACCGGAGTAACACCAAGCCTTAGGAACTGATATAAAGCTTGCATGTCCTCGGGGGACATTTTTGAATACGAAGGGTAAGGCATTGCTGGATATAAATTGTGTCCATCCGCAGATACACCCTTTCTCATCGCCCTGTCAAATTGCTCAAAAGAGTATTCGCCAATACCCGTCTGCATATCAGGAGTGATATTTGTGGAATAAAGGGCACCAAAAGGTGTTTTAAGCTCTAGCCCACCAGCTAGTGCTTTACCCCCTTTTTCGGTATGGCAGGCAACGCAGTCACCAAGGTGCGCTAGATACTCGCCGCGCTTTATCAGACCAACTGAGGCGTCTGAGTTTTCCGCAAATGCTGAGCCAAAGCTACAGGCTATCGCAAGAATTAAAACAACCACTTTAATTAACTGATTCATTCGACCCTTGCATGCAAGCTCATTAATGAGAGGTTGGATAAATATCCAACACTTAACCGATCGAGTATGGGAGAAACCTAGATAAGCTACATGACATAGATCAATAAAGTTTTAAAAACGCTGGGTGCCACCTAGAATTCTCTATATTTATCGATAAATTAGTGCAAAATTCCTCAAATATAAATAACGCCCTTACCTCTTACTTAATGGAGTCAATATGAAAAATAGTCGTCGCCAATTTATGATTTTGTCTGCTGCTGGTGCCTGTACTTTAGCTATGAACGGTAAAGTTCAAGCTCAAGCCATGGTTGCAGATGCAGATCCACAAGCTGTTGCTTTGGGTTACAAGTCTGATGCAACTAAAGCAGATAAAGCTAAATACCCTAAATATGCTGCTGGCCAAGCTTGTAGCAATTGTGCTCTGTATCAAGGTGCTGCTGGTTCAGCTTCTGGTGCTTGCCCATTATTTGCTGGCAAACAAGTAGCAGCCAAAGGCTGGTGCTCTGCTTACGCTAAAAAAGGTTAAAAAAATTCGTAAGCCTGCAATACAAAAAGTCACTTCGAGTGGCTTTTTGTTTAATGAAATTTAATCCTCATCCATAAACTATAGACAAAACAGCATGAAATCCATCTCCCTAAGAAGATTCAATACGCTTATTCTTTGTGTTTATATGATTTCTCCGCTAGCGTCCTATGCAATTGATGGAGAATCCATCATGATTCATGGCGGTGAGAATCCAGCAGCAATGCCGTGTATTAGTTGTCATGCACCCGATGGAAAAGGAATGCCTGCTTCTGGCTTCCCTAGACTTTCTGGATTGCCCGCAGCCTATATAGAAAAACAACTATACGATTTTCGAAATGGCTCGCGTCAAAACGCGATCATGCAACCCATCGCTACAGCTCTAAGCACCGAGGAGATTACCGCGGTAGCGAATGCCTATGCAAAACGTCCCAAAGTAAATGTCAACAGCAGAAATACTGAAACACCAAGCCCTGGAAGTGGCGCATGGATCGCTCAACGCGGAGAATGGAGCAAAAATATACCTGAGTGCACTTTGTGTCATGGCCCAGACGGGGTAGGAGTAGGAAATTCTTTTCCACCGCTAGCCGGACAATCCCCGCTTTATCTTGAGAATCAATTAAAAGCATGGAAAGGAGGGGCTCCGACTATCGGAAAAAATAAAAAGTTGGACGCACAAATGCGCCATAACGATCCTAACGGCCTAATGCAACATATTGCCGCAAGCCTTACGGATGCACAGATTCAATCTGTTTCAGAGTATTTTGGAAATCTGGGCGATTCAACAGAATTATTTGATGAGTCACAACATCGCCTGCGCTAGAAACCCCCAATCAATTCAATATTCTAAAAATCCACTTATGAAAACCTTCATCAGAAATCTATTGATACTTGGCGCCCTTTTGGGATCTAGCGCAATCTTTGCTGTAGATAAATCCAAACTCGAAGATCAAACGCAAATTCCTTCATCCCCTAACAAAGTCACTAAAGCACCTTACTTCATGCCGCCAGCAGATTCAGAACTACAAAACAATGCTTTTGGAGATCTGGTACATCGTGGTGAAGCTATCTTTGTAAATACAAAAGCCTTGGCACCTCAATATGTAGGCAACCAATTAAATTGCGTTAACTGCCATTTAGATAGGGGACGACTTGCTAATTCATCGCCCTTGTGGGGCGCTTATCCCATGTACCCCGCTTACCGCAAAAAAAATAATAAAGTAAATACCTTTGCAGAAAGAATGCAGGGATGCTTTAGTTTCAGCATGAATGGCACTCCCCCACCCGCCGATAGTGAAGTCATATTAGCCCTGACTGCGTATTCATACTGGTTATCTACAGGAGCGCCTATTGCAAAGCCACTTCCAGGCAGAGGATTTGATGAGCCACCAACACCTAAAGGCGGATTTAATATTGCGCGCGGCAAAGTGGTTTACGAAAAACAATGCATGATCTGCCACGGGGAAAATGGAGAGGGTCAAAAGGTAGGGGCAAATTATGTCTTCCCGCCACTATGGGGAAAAGACTCCTATAACTGGGGAGCGGGTATGCATCGCATTAATACCGCAGCAGGCTTTATTCAACACAATATGCCATTAGGTCGAGGCGAAACACTAAGCAATGAAGAAGCATGGGATGTTGCTGCATTCGTCAATATGCATGAACGCCCACAAGACCCCAGGCTAATCGACAGCGATATTGAAAAGACCCGCAAACGCTTTCATGCAGATGATGGCGTCAATCTATATGGAACAACCGTTAACGGAATTTTAATTGGGCAGGGAACAAAATAAAAGAACCTCTTCATTTAGGATCCTCATTCATTTCTTTCATGGCGTATACCCCACCAATCCGCGACTCAATCTATTGACATTAGATTTTGATTCGAGGGGTCTGCCACGAGCAAATCATTAATCCGAAGCCAAAAAATTACCGTAATTAAAAGTGGAAAGCCTAGTATTGATGAAGTAATAGAGCCTCGGTCCGCATATTGAATTAATTGCTTAGGAGGATGAGTAACTATAAAAATAATTGCCACAAATTCCAAACTTAAAAGAGTGCAATGTTTTACAAATTCTTTCCTAGAATTACAGTTTTGTGACGGTGACTTACATCAGTATCAGGGAAATAAGCCATAAATTGCTTTAAGTAACATTTGTAGTTATGCTTGAACCATAAAATTATAGGGGTTCATTTTGAAACGCATAGCCTCATATCAGGTTACCCAAATGGGTTGCGGTCGCGACCACGTCCTTGCACTTCTTTCATCCGGAAAAATGCTGGCATGGGGTGGAATTGGCAGCGGAAGAATTTTAGATAGCTCACCAGATATTTGCATAAGCCCAACAGCTTTAGGCGGGCCAATAGAGATCAATACAAGCTATAAACTCAAATCGGTAGCCGCTGGATTTGGTGTTAACTTAGGTTTAACTGAAAACGATAAAGTTGTATCTTGGGGAAATTCCTCAATTGGCATAGGCGGCAACAATCAAACAGTTTTAATCTCTGACCCTCAGTTTATAGAGAATCTTCCTAGTGCAAAATTCATTGCAGCGGGCGAGCATAATTTTGCTATCGTGGACTTACAAGGTCATATTTATACATGGGGTATGAATGTAGATGGGGTTTTGGGGCGCCCAACTGCTCAGCTAAATGCCTCACCTGGAGCCCTTCAGGGCTTACCTTCAATAAAATCCATCGCAATGGGTCAAGGCTCTGTGTTTGCGGTCTCAAAAGAAAATGATTTATATGTTTGGGGAAGTAATAGCGCTGGTCAACTGGGCTTGGGACATTTGGATTCACAGTTAAGGCCAGTGGCATTGACTGTTCCTATCAAAACCGCCACCTTAGTAGCTGGTGCCACACATGTACTCGCACTTTCAACCGATGGAAATGTCTTTGCCTGGGGTAGCAATAACAAAGGTCAACTAGGCGCAGGAAAAGAGCCATATTCAGCAAGGCCTATAAAAATCAACCTACCAGAAGAGATTTCAGCTGTAACTGCTGGATTGCATTTTTCTCTAGCTTTATCCAAATCAGGCAATATTTACGCCTGGGGTTGGAATGGGTTTGGGCAACTTGGTCTCGGGGATTTTATAGATAGATTCCAGCCAACAAAAATTCAGAATTTGTCAGGAGTCAAATCCATCTCCGCTGGACATACCTATGCAGTTGCAACGACCTCAAATGCTCTTTTAGGATGGGGAAATAATAGCTCCGGTCAAATTGGAAGTGCTGATTTAAAAGTGAATCATCCAAGTTCATTTCTTTCCATCGCCTAAGGTCTGACATGAAACCGATAAATCACAAACCTATTACCCGTCGAGATTTTTTACAGCTTGGCTTTACTGTTTCAGCCGGACTTGCTGTTCCTCAGCTCCTTTCCTCCTGCGGTGGCGGCAACGATGGAGGTACGGGGACTTCTGGGCCTACACAAACCTTTGTTCAACCACAGGTATTACAGTCCGTTAATGGATTATTAGACGTTTCACTATCAGTCTCTTATCTCGATACCGCTATTGGCACGGCAAACCCTTCGGTAACGCAAAACGTTTCATTAAGGGCTTACGGAGTTTCAGGTGGGCAAGCCGTTGTTACAGGGCCCACATTGATAGTAAATACAGGTGATATCTTAAGAATCAGATTAAATAATGCATTACCACCAAATCCCGCGGTGAACCCTAAAAATCCAAGTTACTTAGGTTACCCAAACAATACAAACATGCACACGCATGGATTGCATGTATATCCAGGCATTATTAGCTCTGGTCTTTATGGGGATTATGTCGTAGACGGACTTGGCCAAGGCGTCGCACCAGGAGAAAGCCGTCAATACCAATACCAAATTCCATCAAATCATCCTGATGGCCCTTTTTGGTATCACCCCCATCTCCATGGAGCGACAGCGATGCAAGTTGCAAGCTTTATGTCTGGGGCTTTAATGGTTCGCGGGGCCATAGACAGCAAACCTGAAATGGCAGCTGCTACAGAATTAATTTTTATGTTCCAAGCTCCTTATTATGCTGGTAACGGTAATAAAAATTATGGGGTAGCAACTGGCAAGTTAGAGAATTTTTCACAAGTTGCCGACAATCCTTCTGCTGGTAGTCCTGTATTAATTAATGGCATACGTCGACCTCGAATTGTGATGCAAAGTGGCGAGGTGCAACGGTGGCGCTTTATTAATACACAAATCTTCAATCCATTAAGTTTAAGTTTCGATAGCCACACCATGCGTAGATATACGGTAGATGGTTATCCACGAGCCTTCTATGAAAATTTTTCTGCTGGCACTGGAATAAGGTTAGATGCTGGTGCTCGCTCATCCGTTATCGTTCAAGCTGGAGTTCCAGGCACCTACTATCTTCGCTCTTTAAGTGTTAATGTTTCCTCACAAGGCGTTGTTCCAGAGGATATTTTGGCTGAGATTGTGGTTATTGCGCCATCCAATCCAATGCCCATTCCCTCTGAGCCACTTGCTGTAACCGCCTTCCTTACCCCCATTACGGATGCAGAGTTTGCCGCTAAGGGAGGTATGAAACGGAACATCGTCTTTCGGGCTATCAGCAATGCATTATTAAATAGTTCACTACCCCCTGCAGCAGCTAAACTTTCACCAATTACGGAAGCTCCTGCAAATGGCCTTTTGTCTCCCGGTTCCGAGATCAAGGACTGGGTTTACAACACAGATTTAACCTCGGTTATGAATACCGTTTTTTCAGTGGGCTCGGCCTCAACCTCCGCATCTACTAATCCAGCAACCCCAACAGCTACAACCAATCCAAATCAGTATTACCCATTCCAATCCGCCAATGCCATTACTCAAACTGTTCCTTTGGATAGCGTTGAAGAATGGACTGTTTACAACATGAATGCAGTAGGGCATCCATTTCATATTCATGTGAATCCTATGTATGTAATTAAAGTCAATGGGCAGCCTGTAACGCCATTTTGGTGCGATACCTTAGCGCTTCCACTAGGCGGTACTCCATCGAACCCAACATCCATCACCTTCCGCTCTCGTTTTAGAGATTTCACAGGTCCTTATGTTATGCACTGCCATATGCTGGCCCATGAAGACTTAGGAATGATGCAAGGGGTAACGGTTACCTAAACCGCCTCTGCCAATCAATAATTTAATAAATACACTACGAAAGATTTATCAATGAAAAGCATTAATTTAGATCGTCGCCTAATCCTTAAGGGCATGGGCGCCTTAGGTGCATCAGGTATGTTGGCAGCATGCGGAGGAGGTTCTGACTCCCCTGCAACGACGACACCACCATCATCATCAATTCAATACTTCGTTGAACCCTATATGCCCGTGGGATCCACTGAAATTACTGGCGTACGCGGTGTTAACAATTCATCAGATGTCTTTCTATCAGGCATCAATATGGATAACACCACCTCACCGACTACTAACTATGGCCTTATCTATCGCGGCCCACTTCTGATCCCCAACGTAAGTAGCTGGAATAAGATTGGACCTCAAAAGACCATTGCCAAAGTAGGCGGCAGCGATTTATCATCTGGACTCAATTTTTACGGCCCAAACAATGGCGCTACATCTGGCAGTATCGTAGTGGTGGGCAACTACAATTTATCTGGCTCAAATGCAGCTTTTGGCTTGCTATATCAGGGGGATATTGCGGGCACTGGAACGTATACGAAAATTGATCCTAGCAGGCTCATCACCCTGCCTGGTGTGACATTGAACAACACCATTGCACACAGTAATATGAATGGTTATGTCGTTGGCAATTTCGATACTTCAGACTTAGTTGGACATGCTTTTATTATGGGGATTGGCAATACTCCAGACATTCCTGGTACCTATACATACTTTGAAATTCCGCCTACCTTAGTAACGGGCGGCGCTGCAAGCATGACTGCTTATGGCATTTGGTACAACTCCGCACTAAACAACTACACCATCGCTGGTGGCTATAGCAAACTATTGGGCGATCACGGCCTATCCAATGGTTACCTCGTAGATTGGAACCCCAGCACTAATCAATTCACAAATTTCACCACCATTTATTACAACAACGATTCAAGCACATCTAAGGTATCCCACATCGAAGGTATCACCACCGACAATGCTGGAGGCTACTACCTTTCCGTTGACTGGGCTCAAACTGTTTCCGGCTCACCATACGGCGCCGCACTTGTTCAAGTTAAGCGTACCTCCACTGGTCAATTTGACACGCCAACATGGACAAGTTTTGCATTTCCGGGCGCCACTGAAACATCAGCGAACACCGTATTTGAAAGAAATGTCTTGGGCGTCTTCACGGGTCCTGGCCCAGTAACTCCATATCTTGCTGTTTTCCCTTGAACCATTCCCCTTGGTAAGGGTAGTAACTAGGCTTTTAGCCTAAAACTGAAATAACTAAAATACCAACAAGACAAAGCCCTTGAATGAATGTTCATGGGCTTTTTCTTTGGCCTCAATCAATGAGTAAGCTTGTTATAAGAGTGACCTAGAGGTAGGATGTACTGATGAATGAACTTAGCATTGCACGTGCCATACACATATTAAGCATCATTATTTGGATTGGAGGAGTAGGCTTTGTAACTCTGGTTTTGCTACCCGCGATCAGAAAGTCACCGTTTAAAAATGAGCAACTATCCATATTCAATGCGATCGAAAATCAATTTGCCTCTATCGCAAGAGTTGTGGTTTTTCTAGCGGGTTTGAGTGGTTTATATATGGTTTATAAGTTAGATGCTTGGAATCGTTTTTCAGAAATCCAGGGCTTCTGGATGTACGCTATGGTTTTAATTTGGCTGATGTTTGCTTTAGCACTTTTTATCGTCGAGCCTTTTTTCATCAAAAATCATGGTCGAATTGTCAAAGGTGGCCATGGCATTAGCAACTTACAAAAAACCCAAATTATTCATACGATTATTTTTATCTTAAGCCTAATCACTGTCTTCATTTCGGTGTTGGGCGCCCATGGATTCTTCTATTAAAACGCTAATGAATATTATTAAGCCGATCGATCGTGTTAGCCTGGCAGCGAAGATTGGCAAGCCATCAGTAGACAAGGTGGTGGATGATTTTTATAACCGCATTCAGATCCACCCCACTCTATCTGAACCCTTCTCTATAGTGGGTCACTGGGATGAACACAAAGAAAAAATTTCTCAGTTCTGGTGGGTAGCATTAGGTGGCAATCCGAGCAATAGTTACAGCTACGACCCCGTAGGAAAACACTTCACCGCTGGTTTTACTCAAAACCTTTTGAACGATTGGAAGACGCTCTTCTTTGAGGTGCTTACCACCCATCTGACGCTAGAACTAGCGTATGAGTGGCAAAAGAGAGTAGAGATGATTGGCGAGAATCTCCTCAGACAAAATGATCGCTTAAATGAGCGCGATCACAATAACACTCAGATTTAAAGTAAAAGCGTAAGACCAAAGTCTCAATGGCTCCATCTCTCCTGGCTTACACAATGTCTTATGCGCTTCCTTCAAATACACTTCTTGCTGGACAATCATTTATGCATATTCCCCAATAAGAACCGCCTAAACAACACAATCCCGTCAATTAGAACCTTTTTATCATGCTCCGCTTCAAGAAAAGGCTCAATCTTTAGTGATGGGTGATCACCCAATAAAGCCACCAACTCACCAGCTTTACCTTTTAATCAAGAAATAATCGCAATACGACCCTAGCCATAAATCATGAATGAGTCATGGGTGTATTTCACAACTGCGCTTCATTAACCCTAATCACTCCTATATAGATTGAGGGCTATTTAGCGCCTTTCTCTTAAATTTACGGTGTTTTTCATCCAAACCCAAAGATCATGGATTAAATTTAGATGTGAATGATTCTCATTTATGTTAAATTAATGAGAATCATTCCTATCAAATACTTAAACGAAGCAAAAATTGTGAAGCTCAGCATTAAAAAAATAGCCCTATTTGCCATACTGTTTGCAACTGCCCTGCACATGTCATTTGCCAGCGCTGGAGAAGGTAACTTTGGTTGGATTTACACGCTTGATCTGCAACCCAAAGGGAAAGCAGAGTTTGAGCAGCGCCTGCAATTAAATACGGGACAAGCTACTGGCACTTACCAATCCTGGTATTCAAGATCTGAAATTGAATATGGGGTGACGGACAACTTTCAACTCTCGGGGTATTTAAATGCTTACTCCGTGACAGCCAAAAATAACTACCTCAATCCAGAGGTATGTGACACTACCCCCTGCACAGCGGGAGCAGGTGTACCGCAGAATGTAACTAACTCAGGTGCATCAAGTTATAGCAAAACAGGGCTAGATGGCGGCTCTCTTGAAGCAATTTACCGAATTACTGACCCGATCACCTCACCAGTCGGCATTGGCGTGTACTTTGAACCTACACTTGGGCGTAATGCCAACTCACTTGAATATCGGCTATTGGTCCAATCTAATTTTATCGATGACAGGCTGATTTTGGCCGCAAACGTCGTAGGCGAACAAGAGCAACTGAAATCCAACGGCTTTTTAATTCAAGAATCCCAGATAGACTTATTGGTGGGCGCCAGCTATCGCTTTATACCTAAACTATCCGCAGGTATTGAAGCGCGGTTTCATAACGACTTTTATGGCTATATGTGGCAAAGCCCCACCCAGAATGCGATCTTTGTTGGTCCAAATATTCACTATGCCGAAAAGGATTGGTGGGTTACTGCAGCTTGGCGCAATCAATTGAGTGGGGGTACCTGCCACGGTACTGGAACTGGCGACTGCTGGGGAAATAAAGTTTGGGATGGCCATACTAATAATGAGTTCATCCTAAAAGTAGGCTTCCCACTAAATTAAGCAGTTGAAGTAATTAACAAATAGATTCATCAATGATTAAGTGTTTTATTTAGGGAGAAAGCATGCAAACACAAAACCTACTTGTTGGAGCTTTAACTTACCTGCTCAAGTTTCAAGCTACCCAATGCCCTACCGCAAGGGAAAGGGCTTTAATAATGTTTGACGCCTTAGCGGAGCTCAAAGACTCAACTTCAGAACTTCAAACGCTTTGCAATGAAGCGAATGAATTACTGATTGCATAAACCAGGAAGCTATCGCAACATGAATTGGAAACCGAACCCCCTCCTGGCTTTAACTGGAATTGCCCTTGTTGGTGCACCAATCTATGCACACGCAAAAATTTATGTTTCAGCCGAGCAAGCTCAAAAGCTCATCTTTCCTAATAAGCAATTCACCAAAACACCTTTGCTATTGACTGACGATGTGCAAGACAAAATGCAATCAGCCTCCAGCGTGAGTCGCCCCTTTAAAGGCGATAGAGTATGGAAGGCATCTGATGGCAACTACTTCATAGTGGATGAAGTAGTTGGTAAACATGAAATGATTACTTACGCAGTGGGCATCTCCCCTACTGGCGCAGTTCAGGGGATCGAGATCATGGAGTATGTTGAATCTTATGGCTATGAAGTTGCCGATGAGAGCTGGCGTAAGCAGTTTGTTGGTAAGACTGTCGAAGATCCTATCAAACTCAAGAAAGACATAGAAAATATTTCTGGGGCAACGCTTTCCAGTAAACACCTTACCGACGGGGTAAAACGCATTATGGTCATGTACGACTTAATATTAAAATCAAAAGCAAAATGATTCGGTGTAAGCCCCTGTTGGGCACTTATGTAGAAATTTCTGTAAATGAGACATCCCCTCAATACTCTGAACGTATAGCTAATCATGCAATGGATCAGGCTTTTGAGGTGATTGAGTTGGTTCAAAAATTAATGGGGTTTCATAATCCAGATAGCGAACTTTCAAGTATTAATGCGCGCTCCCATATTGAAACCTTGGAAGTTCATGAATGGACCTTCAAAGTACTTTCGGCTGCCAAAGAAATTCATACGTTATCAGCTGGATTATTTGATTGCGCTGTTGGAGCGAAACTTATCAGGGCAGGACTCTTGCCTAATCATAAAAATACTCAAACCATTGAATGTGGAGACTTATCAAATCTGATATTGATTAAACCCAATAAAGTGAGATCGGATAAGCCCATTCAATTGGATCTTGGGGGAATTGCCAAAGGGTTCGCTGTAGATAAAGCAGTAGAAACACTCAAAGCGAATGGGATTGAGTCAGGCTCAGTGAATGCTGGTGGAGATTTAAGGGTTTTTGGAAATATCTCAAAAGAAATTCAAGTGCGCTCACCAACCAACCCCAATGAATTGATCCCCATTGGAGCTCTAGAAGAGGGCTCTATTGCGAGTACGGGCTTGTACTATTCAAAGTCTAGGGATGATATGAATAAGCTTAGTTATATTGTGAATCCTCTAAATATGGAACATGTAGAATTTAACGGTTCGTATTCTATATTGGCACCCAAATGCATGTATGCTGATGCCTTAACAAAAGTTTTTGCCATCTCTCAAAATGACTCACACCCCTGTTTCGAACATTTCTCTGCACAGGCCATAAAGATTACAGCATGAGAAAACATGGTCTAGGAAAAATGCCATCTTGGCAACGCTGGTTCACCATCTCCGCACTTTCTATTTGCTCTTTATCGGGCATCGCCTTTTTACTAGGACACGAATTTCATATTTCACGATCCATCTTGGGAGATCATTTGGTATTAACACTCCACGGAGTGGGATCGGCGTTCGCTTTAATGGCATTTGGTACGGTACTACCATTTCATATCAAAGCAGGCCTGAAATCTCAGAAAAATTTGATTAGCGGTATTTCTCAGCTTGCCTTTCTTTCGATTCTGGTGGTTACCGCTCTACTCCTTTACTATGGCCCCGAAGAGATTCATGAGGGAACCCAGCTGACCCATTGGATTATTGGCTTAGTATTTTTTGCCTTCTTCTTATTTCACATCATTAACCGCAGTCTTAGAAAATGACTTTTATACAAGCCATTTATCTTACTCATGATGCCGGACTCGAATTAATACATACGGCCAAGGCAAACATCATTGCCAATCAAGGTATCGAGAGAGATCGATACGCCCTAAATAAAGGCGCCTACTCCCACTCAAAACCAAGCAAAGTGAGAGATGTCACCTTTATTGCCCGCATGGGAATTGATCGGGCCAACCATTTTTTAAATTTGGGTGGTCATAAAACATTTACCGACGAAGAAACTAGAAGAAATATTATTCTAGGAGAAATCACGCCTGAAGAGCTCAACGATTTAGTGGGTAAAACTTTTTCTGTTGGCAAAATTCAATTTGAAGGAATTGAGCTCTGCATTCCATGCGAAAGACCGTCCAAACTAGCGAACAAAAAACATTTTTTTGAGGCATTTGAATGCAATGGCGGAATTCGTGCCCGAGCGCTAAGCTCTGGCCAACTCGCAATCAACGATTTAATGAAACTGCCAGATTAATACAGAACCCCCCTTAGACAATCTGTATTAGATATTCATTTCCGACTGAATAAAGCCACAGACACCTATATTAAAAGGTGCTGGATGCCCAGAATCTGGCACTTCGAAAAGCTTAAGCTTTGGAAAAAATTCCTTTGCTTCCTCTACCCTCTGTTTCGTACATATCTGAGACTTACCACCATATATCAGACCAACTTTGCCCGCATAGTCCTCTAGAGCCTCATGGAAATTCATCCCCCAAATATCCGCACGAAAGGATAAATCAAAATGTCCTGGTAACTGCACGTCTCGGATGGCCCGCTCATCAACACTTAAGTCTTTTGCTAACTCACGCACCTCTTTAAACCCGGCCTCGTTCTTCATGGATTTATATAGGGAATATAAAGAAGTCCAATTTACCGTCAGGGCAATATCATTAAGGATGATGCCAGCGATTTTTCCATCAAATATTTTCGTGAGATGCATTGCTAGAACCCCGCCCATACTTGTTCCAAGAACAGTGAGCTTTGGCGAGCGCCCTGCTTTTTCCCTAAAGATGACTTCACGAATCAATTGACTAATATCAGTCAGATAAAGGGACATTTTGTATGCTTCCCGATCCCCCATCGAATCGGATTGACCTCTACCTGAAAAATCAATACTTATCACCAAGCACTCTTCAAACTTGAGAAAGTAAGAATGCAAAAGCATAAAAGAAGCTTTTGTTTCTAATAAGCCAGGCAAACACAGTAGTACTTTTTTGGCGTTTAAATTCCCTGAAATAGTATAGGCAACTTTTCTACCCATCCCCGCATCAGTAACCTCAAAATAACGAGTTTCTGGCAAAAGATGAATGATCTCATCGCCACCGCGTAATACCGTACTTAACTTACTATCAGGGAGAGACTGCTTGTCCTCTGGAATGCCAGGCGGATCATTGACAACTACAGCTCCCATTTCAGAATCCACTAACTTAGTAATTTTGTCCGGGCCATATATTGCCTTTAGGACTTCATTTTTAATATTCATTAATAAGCTAAAGATCTCTCGTTTCATTTGATTCACGTCTCATTTCATCTAAGAAAGTAGATAACAAAATCATTCACTTATCTACTTTATCCGCATTAAATGACAATAGGCTATGTTTGCATCCTTAGACCCTAAACTCTTTTTAGATGCACTTTAAAGTGGCACTAAAATTCAATCTGGAGAATAGAGTTAGAGGTAAGAAGTATAGGGCTCGTATATGTGGGCTCGCAAACTGGCGGAACCCGTCTCGATGAAGCCACTCTCAATTGGCCCGCACCCTATGTCAGGATAATAATCCATGGCATTGGAGGCAAAAAGCAATATCAGAGTCAGTTCATTGCTAATTTCTACTTTTACCTTTTTAATCAAGGCCTTAGAAATTTACCTCTTTTGTCAGATTAATAGTAAAAAACGCACCGAAGTGCGTTTTTTAGCTAAATCACCTTAAATCAAATCGATCTAAATTCATCACCTTGATCCAGGCCGAAACAAAATCTTTGACGAACTTTTGTTCAGAATCACTGCATGCGTAAACCTCGGCAAGTGCTCGCAACTCAGAATTTGAGCCAAAAACCAAGTCGACAACTGTGCCAGTCCATTTGAGCTCACCCGATTTACGATCAAACCCTTCTAAAACACCATTCACACTCGATTTTTTCCAAACGGTATTCATATCTAGCAGATTCACAAAGAAATCATTTGATAGTGTTTCTGGTCTCGTAGTAAATACGCCTAAAGACGATTGATCAAAATTTGCATTTAAAGCGCGCATACCGCCAATGAGTACCGTCATTTCTGGTGGGGTTAGGGTTAATTGATTTGCACGATCCACCAAACGTTCTGCGGCTGAGTCCTCCTGGTGTTGTCCAAGAAAGTTTCTAAATCCATCTGACGTAGGTTCAAGCACGGCAAAAGAATGAACGTCTGTTTGCTCAGCTACTGCGTCAGTGCGACCTGGTGCAAAAGGAATATTCGTACTATGGCCACCTCTTTTAGCAGCTTCTTCGATAGCGGCGCATCCCCCTAAGACAATTAAGTCGGCGATGGAAACTTTTTTACCATCAGATTGAGTATTGTTAAATTCCTGCTTAATACCCTCAAGCACTTTTAATACTTTGGCTAACTGCTCTGGCTGATTTACAGGCCAATCCTTTTGTGGGGCAAGTCGAATACGAGCGCCATTTGCACCACCACGTTTATCACCACCTCTAAATGTGACTGCCGATGCCCAAGCGGTTTTCACCAACTGAGAAATCGATAATCCCGATGCCAAGAGCTTAACTTTTAAACTAGATACATCCGATGCATCAATCAATGGATGAGTCACAGGAGGAATGGGGTCCTGCCAAAGCAATTGCTCTTTTGGCACCAATGGGCCCAAGTAACGAGATAGAGGCCCCATATCGCGATGGGTCAACTTATACCAAGCTCGAGCAAACGCATCAGTAAGTTCTTGATGATTCTCATGAAAGCGTTTTGCTATCTTGGCGTAAGCAGGATCCATCCTGAGAGCCAAATCTGTTGTAAACATCATTGGCGCATGTTTCAAGGCAGGATTATGCGCATCTGGAACAGTCCCTTGTGCAGATGCTTCTTTAGGCGTCCACTGATGAGCACCGGCAGGACTCTTCGTGAGCTCCCATTCATAGCCAAACAAATTATCAAAGTAATTGTTATCCCAAGTGATGGGATTATTGGTCCATGCCCCTTCTAATCCACTGGAAATCGTGTCGTCAGCATTTCCCGTTCCAAAGGAATTTTTCCAGCCTAAACCCTGTTGTTCAATCGGTGCCGCTTCTGGTTCTGGACCGACATATTTACCAGGATCAGCTGCGCCATGAGCCTTACCAAAGGTATGACCACCTGCAATCAAGGCTACGGTTTCTTCATCGTCCATTGCCATGCGTGCAAACGTTTCACGAATATCTCGTGCGGCTGCTATTGGATCAGGATTGCCATTAGGACCTTCAGGGTTTACATATATCAAGCCCATTTGCACAGCTGCCAAAGGATTTTCAAGTTCACGATCACCTTGATAGCGCTCATCTGCAAGCCACTTACCCTCTGGCCCCCAGTAGATATCCTCAGCCTGCCAAACATCTTCACGCCCGCCAGCAAAACCAAAAATCTTCAGCCCCATAGATTGCATAGCAATAGTGCCTGCCAATACCATCAAATCTGCCCAGGAGATTTTTTTACCGTACTTCTGCTTGATGGGCCAAAGCAAACGGCGAGCCTTATCTAGACTCACATTGTCTGGCCAACTATTGAGCGGGGCAAAACGCTGAGCTCCAGCACCGGCTCCGCCACGACCATCAGCAATGCGATAGGTACCAGCGCTATGCCAAGCCATGCGAACAAAAAATGGTCCGTAGTGACCGTAGTCAGCGGGCCACCAATCCTGAGAATCCGTCATCAAGATATTTAAATCCTTAATGACAGCCTGGAGATCTAAGCTTTTGAATTCTTTGGCGTAATCAAATCCCTCGTCCATGGGATTTATTAATGGGGAATGCTGATTTAAGAGTTTTAAATCTAACTGATTCGGCCACCAGTCTTTACTGGTGGGTTTTTTTTGACTGCCACCTGAAAATGGGCAAGATCCTTGTGTTGACATGATTTTCTCCCTTTATTTATGAGAAATCTCGAATGAATAATTCTCCAACCTTGGATAAATCTTAAACCTATTTATTTGCCAGTTAACCTTTTTGCGTAAGAATCCGCATAAGCCGGAGATCTAAATAAAAGTACAGGATCATCGGTAGGGGCAATCCCAGGGGCCATCACCAAAGGATCAAAATTGATCTTGTCGCAAGCACCATCTTTTTGTGGACTTGCTGAAGTTAAGGTTAAAACACCCGCCTTAATTTCACGGCGATCAGATGGCCAATAGATTGTTGGGTTGATTTGCTCATCAGCTGGCTCTCCAATCGTCAAAATCATATTCCAACGTACCGGACCAGCTTGTGTTTTAGCAATAATGTCTTGATCTAAAAAACGCGTTGATGCCGTTTTTAGCTGCTCATCGGTAAAACGCTTTATTCCATCGTCAGGCACGAAGCGCCACTTCACCAATGTAGTTTGATGATTCTTATTGGTGAATTTAAAAGTATGAATACTATAAAAATCGCTGTTCGCATAACTGACAACAGGATTATTTTTGGCAAGATACTCACCTAAAGCCTTAGCATCAGGGTGACTTGCTTTGTATGCCGCAATCTTCTCAGGATCAGGCTTCCCAGTTTCTGGATCAGGCGTATTGGCTATGACGCCATCATAAAAAGATGACGGAGTTGCCGCTCCAAATACAGGCACGTTCAGCATTGTGAAGTGCTGCGCACTCTTATTTGGTAACTCAAACTCTAGCGCCATGCCACGTGGATTTCTGGCGGTATCTGGAATCTTTAAGCTTCCACCCGCCAATGAAAATCGACCGATAACTGGGATGGTCTTTCCTGAAAATAAAGATGAAGTTGTATACGCCTGAACAGTTTTATCACCCACAAATGAACCAGATACACAAACACCATTGATATGGTTTCGCCTTTGTCCTGGAGTAGTTCCAAACTGTTTTTCAATAGCGGTAACAACTTGATCTGGGCTGACAACTTCTTCAGCAAAACAGCTAACAGCAGCGGATAAAGCTATGCACAAGACGGTTGATGTAATGCGCTGCATATAAGGCCTTTATTTTGTATATAACTCCATGAAAAAAACAAACTACTTATGCAACCGAAGATCGAATCAAATAATCGAATGCTCCCAGTGAGGCCTTAGCACCCTCACCCATCGCGATAATAATTTGCTTGTAAGGAACAGTTGTACAGTCACCAGCTGCAAATACACCAGGCATAGAGGTTTGACCGCGATCATCCACAATGACTTCCCCACGTGGAGATAGCTCGATAACGCCCTTAAGCCAATCTGTATTAGGTAAGAGACCAATTTGGACAAAAATACCCTCTAGTGCAATATCGTGCATCTGATTAGTAGCGCGATCTTCATAACGCAAAGTCGTCACTTTTCCAGCGGCACCTAATACCTCTTTACTTAAGGCATTCAGAATAACCGTGACATTTTGGAGGCTATACAATTTTTTCTGTAAAACAGCATCTGCACGTAACTTAGTATCAAACTCAATAAGGGTGACGTGACTAACAATACCAGCCAAGTCAATAGCAGCCTCAACCCCAGAGTTGCCTCCACCAATCACAGCAACGCGTTTGCCTTTATAAAGAGGGCCATCGCAATGCGGGCAGTAGGCAACGCCTTTTCCTCGATATTCTTGCTCACCAGGGACATTCATTTCACGCCAGCGTGCACCAGTACTCAGAATGACTGTTTTGCTTTTGAGGCTCGCACCATTAGCCAAGATAACTTCAATTTCATCGCCACTCTTAGCGAGCGCTACTGCTTTCTGTAGGTTCATCACATCAACATCATAGGATTTGACATGTTGCTCTAAAGCCATCACCAACTTAGGCCCCTCTGTTTCTTTTACGGAAATAAAGTTCTCAATCCCAACGGTATCGGCAACCTGACCGCCAAAACGTTCGGCCACAATGCCAGTGCGAATGCCCTTTCTGGCCGAGTAAATTGCAGCGGAAGCACCTGCAGGTCCACCACCAATAATGAGGGAATCAAAGCCCTCTTTAGCGTTAATCAATGCCGCATCTTTTTCCGCGGAGCCTGTATCTAACTTGGCAGCAATCTCTTCGACCGTCATGCGCCCTTGACCAAATAACTCGCCATTCAAAAATACCATTGGCACAGCCATAACATGACGCTCAGTCACCTCATCCTGAAAGAGTGCGCCGTCGATCATTTCATGTTCGATCTGCGGATTAAGTACTGCCATTAAATTGAGCGCTTGAACAACGTCTGGGCAGTTGTGGCAAGACAAAGAAATAAATGTCTCAAAACGCAATGGACCAGACAAACCTTTGATTTGGTCACTCACCGCTTGTTCGGTTTTAGCTGGGTGACCACCCGTTTGTAAAAGCGCCAGTATCAAAGAAGTCATTTCATGACCCATTGGGATACCAGCAAAACTGATGCGTGCTACTTCGCCAGGCTTGCCAACTGTGAATGACGGCGTATGGGCAGCCGAGCCATTTTCCTTTAGAGAAATTTTGTCGGTCAATTGAGTCAATTCACGCAGTAGTTCCAACATTTCATTGGACTTTGGACTGCCATCAAGCGTAGCGACCACCTCAACTGGATGCTGAATCTTTTCGAAGTAGCTTTTTAATTGGGTTTGAATATTGCTATCTAACATGATGTAACTTTCACTTTAATTTTTAAGCATTCACTTTGAATATTGTGAGAATGTATTGGAGAGAGGTCCAAACAGATGAACCTCTGCCCACTAAATTCTCTATCGCCTTTACCCCTTCATACAAGGCGATAGATAAGTGCTTACTTAGATCTTGCCTACCAAATCAATAGATGGGCTCAATGTTTCTTCGCCTGGAGTCCACTTTGCTGGGCATACTTCACCTGGATGAGCGGCGATATATTGAGCAGCTTGTACTTTGCGCTTCAATTCTTTTGCATCACGGCCAATACCTAAGTCATGAATTTCACAAACTTTGATAACGCCTTCTGGATTGATAACAAAAGTACCGCGCAATGCCAAACCTTCCTCTTCGATCATTACATCGAAATTGCGTGTGATCGTACCGGTTGGATCCGCAACCATTGGGTATTGAATCTTTTTGATTGTGTCTGATGCGTCATGCCATGCTTTGTGTGTGAACTGAGTATCCGTAGATACTGAATACACTTCAACACCCATTTTCTTAAAGTCAGCGTACTCGTCAGCTAAGTCACCCAATTCTGTTGGGCATACAAATGTAAAGTCAGCTGGGTAAAAGAAAACTACCGACCACTTACCCTTGAGGTCCTGGTCGCTAACTGATACGAATTTACCGTTATGGTAAGCCTGGGCTGCAAATGGTTTAACTGCTGTATTAATAAGTGACATTTCTTTTCCTTAATTAAAGATGTGTTGGAACTTGAATTATTCAAGCTTTAGGTTAATCTGTCTAATGATTAATATAGATCGTTATTATCGATAAATTAGATCAACATTCATCACCCTAAAACATCGCCTGAAGCCCTTCAGTATCGCCCAAGCTACCGGCAATATAAAACTCCTAAATTGAAATTTAGGGTTAATTTTTTAGATTGGAAGGGGATAACAACAATCTCCATAAATTAGGGCCTGCTAAGGCCTTGAGAGCGGCATAAGTAGCTCGTAAGGGTTGATCCCAAAATGACAGATATGGCAACAGAAGATCGAATTAGAACTTCTTTTGATGGGGTTTTGCCAGATGAGTTCTTAACCATTGGCGGCGGGATCCATTATGGAGAATTCGTAGTACTCATACCGTTGTAAAGGCTAAGAATCGCACTTAAGCTCAATATGATGAGGATTTATTGGATTTACAACCAATTTACAGGGTTAATTAAGCGGACAACTCGTTTTCGCGAAATCTAGCCAAGTTATGACGAACCCTGACACATTAACTCGGAGGCCAGACTTGGCTAGCCTTTAGTTGTATCTATCTTATTAACAAACATAAGCGCATCTTTTCTATGCAACAAACAACTTATTAAAGTTAAAGTCGAATTAATTCGTTAAGAGCATTCAAAATTCGCAAATACTTGGCGCCATATAAAGGCAAAGAGACTAGAAACCCAACTCCAATAATGTAAAGGGAGATGTTTTTTCTTTGCTCTTCTGAATAGCGTTTTCTGAGATATTTAAATTCGTACAAAATTCTGCGTGTTAGCCGATATAAAAATTCAAAAATGACAAATAAAACGAATAAAACGCCTAACCATGAATACGGAAGTTCAGAGAGAAAAATTAAAAAACGGTCCATGCAAATTCCTTGTAATCAAGCTTTTCTTATATTTTAAGGTTACCACCTTTACATGCCACCAGAAGGTATCTGCAATAGCCTAAAAGGCTTCCTAGTGGAAATGCTGATTAGTCTTTTGGGGAATATTGATTAGACTGACTAGATTCATCCCTAAAATCAACCCCCTAAAGAAGGAAATCATGATCTGGTTAGGGCTGGCAATCGCCATCTTTCTCGGGGCACTCTATAAGAGCCCTCCCAAAATTTTCTTTAAGCCCCCACTTAATGGATTGGCTATTGCCTTAATAGTCTTCCTTGCCATTGCTTGGAATATTTCCCCAACATTGCCTGGTCAAGAACCCGGTAGGTTTTATGGGTTAATTTTTCACTTTTATGGCGCTTCATTGCTCACGGCCATGTTTGGTCCCGCTATTGCCCTGACTATTCTGTTTCCCGTTGCCTTCTTAGGAATTTATGTCGTCCAAGGTAGCTACCTAGAAGCTAGCCAGCAATATTTGATGGTGAGCGTAGTGCCCACCTTCTTTTCTTATTTTGTCATTCAACTAATCCAGAGATTTATCCCAAAACACCTTTTTGTGTTGATTCTAGGGAATGGCTATGTTGCCGCTTTTGTCAGCACCATTCTATCTGGAATCTTTCTATTAATTGTTCAGCAATTATTTGGTGGCTTAGCCCGACACACAGATTTGGAAGGTTGGATATTGGGACTAATCATCGTCGCCTTTATGGAAGGATCTTTATCAGGAATGTTATTGGCCATCTTCCTTATTTTTAGGCCAAACTGGGTCTCGACCTACAACGAAGAAGCTTATATGAGTCGCTAATCTTTCCGCAAACTAACTAAGGTTTTTCAGTTGGCATGAGAAAAACCCCTTTGAGGTCAAATGAACTGACCCACAAAATTCAAGGGGTTTTATTTACAAAGCCTGAGTCTAGAAGAATGGTTAGCCTGTATTACGCAATCCAGCCGCAATCCCATTAATTGCAATGTGAATGCCTCTTTGCACTCGCTCATCATGCTTACCAGCACGATATCGTCTGACGAGCTCAATTTGCAAGTGGTGCAAGGGATCAATGTAGGGGAAACGGTTTCGAATAGACCTAGCTAAAGCAGGATTCTTGGCCAATCGCACTCTTTCTCCCGTCACAAGGTTCAGTGCATTTACAGTTTTGTTCCATTCAGATTCAATGGCGCCAAAAATCTTTTTTCGTAACTTTAAATCCGGTACTAGTTCGCTATAACGCGAGGCTAGAGCTAAATCACTTTTCGCCAAGGCCATATCCATATTGGATAAAAGGGTTCTAAAAAATGGCCACTCTTTATACATTTTTTGCAAAAGACTTAATGCCGCTTTTTTATCCGCAGCCTTAGGTTGATTTAAAAAAGACTCTACAGCTGAACCAAAACCATACCAGCCTGGTAAGGTCATGCGGCACTGACCCCAACTAAAGCCCCATGGAATAGCGCGCAAGTCTTCAATCTTTTGACTTGCCTTTCTGCTTGCTGGTCGAGAGCCAATATTCAATTTGGCAATCTCACGAACAGGGGTCGCATCAAAGAAAAATTCTGCAAACCCTGGCGTTTCATAAACCAAACCTCTATAAGCATCCATGCTCGCTTGTGACAACTTTGCTGCTGCCTCTAAAAATGCTTTAGTCGCTGGCTTGGTTGGACTTAATAAAGTCGCCTCCAAAGTCGCGGCAACTAAAGTCTCTAAATTGCGCCTACCAATTTCAGGATTTGCGTACTTAGATCCAATGACTTCACCCTGCTCTGTTAAACGGATCTGCCCTCGGACCGTTCCAGGTGGCTGAGCCAAAATCGCATCATAGCTTGGGCCACCTCCACGACCAACTGTACCTCCTCTACCGTGGAACAGGCGTAACTTAATGCCAGCACTCTTTTCTAGCGCTTCAAAGACTTGAACCAAGGCAATTTCAGCGCAATATAACTCCCAATTGCTCGTCACAATTCCACCGTCTTTATTGGAATCGGAATAACCCAGCATGATGTCTTGTTCTGCCCCAGATTTTTTCACCAGCTCCAAGATTCCTGGTAAGGCATAAAAATCGCGCATGATTGGCGCGGCATTGCGTAAATCCCCAATGGTTTCAAATAAAGGCACCACGATCAAATCGGCAGTAGCCTTTTTACCAATAACCCCACGCATGAGACCTACCTCTTTTTGCAGTAAGAGGACTTCCAATAAATCACTCACTGTTTCTGTATGGCTAATGATGTAATGGCGAATCGCTTCCTTACCAAAGAGGTGGCGCAATTTTTTAGCCATCTCAAAAATACCAATTTCCGATAATGCGAATTCAGAATACTGGTGGCTATTAACTCGTAAAGGTCTAGGGTCTTTTAGCAATGAGATTAATAGCTCTCGTTTTTGAGCTTCCGACAGATTTGAATAGTTGGACTCTATAGAGGCGATATTGAGTAACTCGGCTAAGACAGCCTCATGCATATCAGAACTTTGACGCAAATCGACTGTAGCCAAATGAAATCCAAATACTTCTACAGTCCTAATCAACCCACGCAAGCGGCGATTAGATAAAGCCTTAGCGCCCTGAGAAATTAAAGAAGCTTCAATGACTTTTAAATCTGCCAAAAATTCTTCGGCATAGGTATAGGGGTTTTGAGGAGCAACAGCATGTCGAGCGGCATCTGTATGAGTTAAAACCTTAAGGGTCGCTGCCAATCTAGAATACATTCCCGTTAAAGCCCGACGATAAGGTTCGTCCTGACGATGCTCATTAGCATCCGGAGATGCTCCAGCAAGATCTTGCATCTTCTTGGAAAACTTCAAAAGCAAAGCGGATACCGAAAGCTCTCTACCGAGATAATGGACTTCTGTCAGATAATGCCGCAGTACCATCTCCGCTTGCCTAGTAATGGCGTACTCAAGCGTGCTCTCATTGACATTAGGATTGCCGTCTCGATCCCCTCCTATCCACTGCCCCATCTTTAAGAAGCTGGCTACAGAGTTTCCTGAAAGTGAATCTTCTAGCTGCGCATAGATCTTAGGAATCTCACGCAAAAAGGTGGTTTCATAATAAGTTAGTGCATTTTCAATCTCATCCATAACCGTGAGCTTAGTAAAACGCAATAGACGGGTATGCCAGAGTTGCAATACCCTTGCGCGAATTTGCTCTTCATTCGCTTTTAGCTCTTTTACCAGAAGCGCATCCTTACTGGGATTATTCACCCTTGAAGATTCTTTAATTTGGTCGCGAGCACTTAAAAGATTTGCGATGTCCCGTTCAGCCTCCAAAATACTGGTTCGCTGAACCTCTGTTGGGTGAGCTGTGAGTACGGGAGAAATTAAACTTTCTTCCAGTGTTTTGGAAATCATTTGACTAGTTACACCAGCCGCATGAAGCTTTTTCATTGCTACTGGAATACTGCCATCCTGATAACTTCCCATCCTCTCATATGCCGTACGACGGCGAATATGATGCCTATCCTCAGCCAAATTTGCCAAGTGACTAAAATATGTAAAGGCACGAAGTACCTTCATAGCACTATCGCTACTTAAGCCTTTAAGTAACTTTGTTAGCTTTCGATTGTCTACCTGATTGGCATCACGGTGAAAGGAAACTGATAAGGTTCTGATTTGCTCCACCAGACCATAAACAGCCTCACCCTCTTGTTCTCGAACAATATCTCCCAATACTCTGCCCAAAAGGCGAATATCATCACTGAGTGGAAGGTCTGTCTTTTTCAAGTTTGTCTCCGATAAATCGTTTTATGAAAATAATCCGTAAGTTTAGCGATAGTATCGCAATCCAACCCACCTTCCACTCCAAATTTGAAGCGGGAAAATAGCCAAATTACCCACTCCTTTGCGCTATATCCCCAGATCTTAATAATTGATTAAGATAGCAAAGATATGACGATCCATAAAATATTAAAAATGGGTGATCCTCGCTTACTAGAGCTAGCCCACTCCATAAAGCACGAGCAAATTTCATCTCGGGAAATTCAAATCTTGATTGATGACTTACTTGAAACTATGTATGCAGTAGATGGCGCCGGATTGGCGGCTCCTCAAATCGGAGTAGGCAAGCAACTAGTGGTCTTTGGCTTTAAACAAAACCCACGCTACCCTGATGCGGAGGGGGTGCCCGAAACCATTTTAATTAACCCCATGATCTCCCTTCTTAGTGATGAGCAAGAAGAAGATTGGGAGGGCTGTTTATCGGTTCCCGGGATTAGGGCAAAAGTGCCCCGCTATAACAAAATTCGCTATCAAGGCCTTGACCGTGAAGGTCACTCTATTGATAGAACAGTAGAAGGGTTTCATGCACGTGTTGTACAACATGAATGCGACCATCTCATTGGCAAACTATTTCCTATGAGGGTTAAAGACTTTAGTCACTTTGGATTTACAGAGGTACTTTTTCCCGATTTAACTCGTGCACCAGTTGCAGAGTAAAAAACCATCCTAGGATAGTTTTTACTCTTTAACGCTTAGTGTGAATGCACTGTGATTTTCGCTGCAGCTGCACGTGCTCTTGCCAAAGCATCCGCTCCCTCAGCCAAGGCAACAGCCATACGGCGATAGGGGCGAGTGGTAGGTTTACCAAAGATGCGCACATCAATACCAGGCTGACTTAAAGCTTCTTCAACACCGGTAAAGGTTGGATCCTTACCATCCTCGGAGGCCAATACGACAGCGCTAGCGCCTTCTACACACTCAATGAATGGAATCGGCAAACCAAGAATAGCTCTAGCATGCAAATCAAATTCACTGAGGTTTTGACTAATCATCGTTACCATGCCGGTGTCATGTGGACGTGGGCTTAGCTCACTGAAAATAACCTCATCTTTAGTAACAAAGAATTCAACACCGAAAAGGCCCGCTCCACCCAAATCCGAAGTCACTTTAGCGGCCATATCTTCGGCTACTTTTAAATATTCAGGCTTCATTGGCTGAGGCTGCCAGCTGTATTGATAGTCGCCACGTTCTTGGACATGCCCAATAGGTGGGCAGAATATAGTTTTGCCATTTCTTTGCCGAACGGTTAATAAAGTAATTTCAAATTCAAATTTGATGAATTCTTCAACAATCACTTTCTTGCGATCGCCGCGCATACCTAAGCAGGCATAGTCCCAGCTTGCTTGAATGTCAGCCTCAGTCTTGGCAACGCTTTGACCCTTACCAGAAGAGCTCATCACAGGCTTGATTACCACTGGAAAACCAATAGTTTTAGCATGGGCCAAAAGCGCTTCAGCAGATTCCGCATAACTAAACTTCGCAGTTCTAACACCTAAACCAACCGCTACATCACGAATGCGATCGCGATTCATTGTCAGGTTGGCGGCTCTGGCACTAGGAATGACTTCAAAGCCTTCTTTTTCAACATCCAAAAGAACTTCGGTACGAATAGCTTCGATCTCAGGAACAATTAAATCAGGCTGATATTTGGAGATGGCAGCACGTAAAGCAACTTCATCAAGCATGCTAAATACACAGCTTTCGTCAGCAACTTGCATTGCTGGTGCTCCTGCGTAGCTATCGCACGCAATTACGTAGCAACCTAAACGCTTAGCGCTAATAACGAATTCTTTACCCAACTCACCAGAACCCAATAACAGAATTTTTTTCATTCCCAGACCTTTAATTTTTGATCATTCTTGAACTTGTATTTTAACAATTTCAGATCAACATTCATGAATTGAAGAACAGCCAGTCCTACCTCAAGGGTTAACCCGTTACCAACTCTGGCAAAGCCCCGCTAAACTTAGCCAACCCTATGAATTGGCGGTCAAGGCTTTCTTAGTAACCCGATATCCAGACTGCATCAGATTTTCAATGGTCTTCCTGGAAAAGTCGTAATCCTTAGAGGATGGCTCATCTTCTGAATTCTCGCGTGTAATACGCGTGACCTTCATCGGCGATTCCGACGCCATTAACTGGATATATCCTGGGCGATGTCTTAACTTATTAAGCTTTTCAGGGGGCACTTCACTCATGACCTCCTCAACCAGTTTTTGAAAGTTCAAAACAAGTGTTTGAGTTTTTAATTCACTACGAATTCTCTCGGAGTACAAAATCTCATCCCTTCTTCCCAACACATCCAAAAGGTTGCCTGGCAAGTGATTAATGGAGCCTGGGAAAAGATCAATAACAAATACCTGTTTACCTGAAGTTCCGCAGCGATCAAGCACCTGATCTAAGGGTGAATTGCTAACAATCCCCCCATCCCAGTAGTGGCGCCCGTTAATAGTTGTCCACGGAAAACCAGGAGGCAAACTACCACTTGCCAAAATATGATCAGGAGTAAGGGTATCGATATAACTATCAAACATAACTAATTCACTAGTCTCCACATCCACTGCACTAATCATTAATCGCACTGGGCTTGATTTCAATTTACTGAAATCGACATACTTTTCCAGTAGCCCTCTTACCGGGGAAGTATCGTAAAGACTGGTCCACTGATTAGGCAATTGAGTAAAGCAGGTAAAGGGATTAAGCCAGCGGGGTTTAAAGAAGTTGGGTACACCCAATGCGGCAATTTGGTTACACGCCTGCATCTGACGAAACTCTTCCGTAGGGCCAGGTGGCGTATCTACCTTTAACTCATTCCAGAAAGCTTCGAGCGCTTCTACAGGATTGTCAGGATTACCCGCAATAATTGCGCCATTAAATGCCCCGATAGAGACTCCCGCAACAATATTCGGTGAAATATGACCTTCAACTAAAGCCTTCATCGCACCACACTCGAATGCCCCAAAGGCGCCCCCACCTTGCAATATCAAAATATTTTGATTGGGAATATGAGATAAAGAGAAATCAGGATCAGAAAGTTTTGACTTTACCGTTTCTAGATTCACTTTGTGCTTTATCAGCGACTCCACTACTTTCGTTTCTTCAGAAGGCCTGCCCAAAGAAAACAAAGCTATTGGTATGTTGTCTCGCAAGAAGAAAGCGGCAAATGAGCCAGACTCTAGCGAACCTCGATAAATGCACTCATAGGGCCTCTCAATAAGTCCAAGAAGATTGCAACTCACATCAAACACATCGCTATAAAAATAAGGCACCTCAAGATAAGGCACTTTATTACCCAACATGTTTTGCGCGGCTACACGGGCCTCTTTGACGGCTCCATCCCAGTGCTCAACACGCTGGTGACGGCCAAATACTAGATCGTAATAATTGGCAACATCACCTGCAGCAAAAATATTGGCGCGGTTGGTACGTAAATATTCATCGACCAAAATACCATCATCTAATTTGATACCACTTCCATGCAAAAAATCCACTTCAGGGACAACGCCAGCGCCAATTACTACTAAATCACAGGGCAATACTTCGCCCTTGCTCGTTTCAACTGAACTGACTCGTCCGTTACCCTTAAATGCTACTGGGTATTCACCCACTAAGACACGGACCCCATGCTTTTCAAAAATATTGAAAAAGTATTCTGAAACTTCGGGCATTTGTAACTGCCCTAGAAGATGTTCACGCTCAAGCAAGGTAACCTTCAGTCCTTTCTGCGCTAACGAAGCAGCCACTTCCAGACCGATAAAGCTACCGCCAATAACTACCAATTCTTTAGCAGTTTGAGCCTCTTGATGAATAGCGCTTGCATCTGTAAAAACATGCAGGTAGTGAATGCCTTCTAATGTCGCCCCAGGGATATCGAGCTTCTTAGGCGTGGATCCACTAGCAATCAGTAATTTCTTATAGTGAACTTCTTCGCCAGATCCAATCTTTACTAAATGCTTGCTGGTATCTACCCCAGTCACAGGACTATTTAAGAGAACCTCAATATTGAGCTCTTGATATTTTTTAGGATCCAAAATAAAACGGGGTTCTGGAGCAATCTCCCCATTTAAGACGCCCTTTGATAAAGGAGGCCTTTGGTAAGGGTAAATAGATTCAGCCGACAAAATGACAATACTGCCTTCGGCTCCCTCAGTGCGAAGTGTCTCGGCGGCAGTAGCTCCTGCCAAACCTCCGGCAATTACTACGTAGTCATAATGCACAGTCATTTTTGCAAACTTTTCATTGTTGAGTGAGTCGACTCTTTGGAAGATAAGCTCAGTATTGCATAGGATTATTTAATCAGGAGGAGTCTCTAATTGAATAACATCAGCAATCATTTCTGCGGTACAGGCAGACAAAGTCCAGCCCAGATGGCCATGGCCAGTGTTGTAGAAGACATTGGACTTTGACCCCTTACCTACCCGCGGCATCATATTTGGCATCATGGGGCGCAGACCTGCCCAAGGAACTATTGATCGCGTACTCACCTCCGGGAAACACTCCTCTACCCAATCAACTAAAGGCTTAATTCGATCAGCGCGAATATCTTTGTTATCGCCATTAAACTCTGCAGTGCCCGCAATCCTTAGACGATCCACCCCAAGCCGGCTGGTAACTAACTTTGTTTCATCGTCCAACAAACTTACATTTGGCGCTCCCAAGCGACTTCTTTCATCATTCAAATTTACGGTAATGGAGTAACCCTTAACTGGATAAACATTAACCTCATCACCCAGTTGTTTTGCCAACTGACGACTTTCTAT